>Ga0080013_1001571_pt2 | contig 14966 bp, 18 predicted proteins | sample ETNvirenome_6_85_FD_69236 | JGI IMG/M metagenome (GOLD analysis project Ga0080013, IMG submission 69236) | Marine viral communities from the Pacific Ocean - ETNP_6_85 (SPADES assembly) (version 2) | ecosystem: Environmental > Aquatic > Marine > Oceanic | place: Pacific Ocean | collected 2013-06-19
AAATCGAATTATAGGACGGCATTCGCGCCGTTTGGACTCATGTGCTGTGATTGTTAGTTGAGCGCTAAAGAAGTAAAATCACTAGACATTGAATTTTAATTAATTAATTTCACTTGACAGAGCTTTGAAATGCTGGTACATTATGGATGTGGTGGTGCTGTGATAGTAATTGATTGCAGACATAATTCATATTCAATCTAATATATCTAATATATCAAAACAAATGAAAAAAAGCAATAGACATAATACTACAGCTTTTAACAGTGTTAGAATTAAATTAGAAGAAGAAGGGTTAATTAATAATGAATTGCTTGTTTTGATAGCAGCGCTTTCATTAGAAGATCTGATTGCTTTGAAATTAGAACTGGCATGTGGTGAGGTTCGAAATCGTCTATATGGATTTGACATATGGAGAAATCTAAAACCTATTGTCCAGGAATCAGTCTTGAAGTTTGCGATCTCAACAAGAAAGTCAAAAAAGGATGCAGCCCGATTTCTTGGACTCAATTATTTAGAATTCAAAAAGTTACTAACTAAATACAACATAGAGGAATACTTCGACATGGTTTAAATAGGAGATGAACAAGTTGGTTAGAAAAATACTTATAGCAGGCTCCAAGCCAATCACGAGCCTGCTGGTCAAAGGGTGACGAAAAAAACACTAAACTGTGGTTCTAGCAAGTGGTGAGCAAGAGATCCACGACCAACTGGTGTCATACATATAAAGGTGCAATATGTGGAAAGTGTATAAATGGAATGGTCACTATATCGAGGGGGATTTGTTAAGCAAGCACTCATCCGAAGAAGCAGCCCTCAAAGCTGCCAAGAAGGCCATAAAATTTAATAAGACAGAAAAAGAGAAGAAAAAAAAGGAGATACTTATTTGGCTTGACGGTGAAAATGGAACACCGTTAGGTGTGATCGTTAAAAAAACAAAATAATGGGGACGAAATGGCTTCGACAGGGTAAGAAAGAGGCATAGTGCAAGTAGGTTAGATACGACCTTAACAGTTCAAAACAATAGTTGCAAATAACAACAATCACTTCGATTCTGTTCGCCTAGCGGCTTAATCGGGAGGTTGCTCAGAGCCTTCTATCCAATTTGAGCAAAACAACAGACAAGTTGTAAAAATCAAAACCATCTATTGCAACAGGACGGTAAGCAATAGATTATAACCGTCTACCTTTGTCAGTTTGGACGGTATAAACTGAATAAACTTGTGAATGACTAGAATTAGACTTATTTTGGACGACGGTTCGATTCCGTCCGTCTCTATGGGGGTGTAGCTCAATTGGAAGAGCGCCAGCTTTGCAAGCTGGAAGTTGGGGGATCGTAGCCCTCCACCTCCACCTTTTTTATTCTCCTTTCGTATTCCAGAACCCTGTCTTAGACACGAAGTGTTCTGTAGTATGACAGTTCGGACATAGTATCTCAAGATTCTCAATAGTATTATTTTTCCTATCGCAATCTTTATGATGCACCTGTAAAATCTCAGTTACACTGTCAAACGAACATCGATTACATTCGTTCGGAAGTTCTCGGAACGCAAGAGTTCTATAATTCGCATGAGCGGTACCGTAATGGTCTGGCATTATTTCCCGAATGCCTCCGATTCTTTGTGCTTCATCTTTACACTTTCTACAACAAAAAAACAGTCCACTTCTACTATTCTTTTGATCTGAGGCGTTTTTATAAAACTCTTTTTCACATTGAGCGCAAGATACATTAGGAGTGTTTATCAACTTATATTTTGCTATTATTTTCTTTCCTCTTGCAGCACCGCTACACTTACGAGAACAGAACTTACCATTACCTCTTTTAACTTCTCTAACCGGCGCCTCAAATAACTTTTCGCACTCTTCACACGGTTTCTCTATTTTTTTATGTCCCATCTTATTCCTCCTTTACTATAAGTAGTACACAGAATCAATAAAGTGGAGTATTATTATTTTGCGTAAAGTATTTATTCTCCACCCTTACCTTGCGGGAGATCACCCGCTCCATCAAATAATCATAACAAACAAAAGGAAATATAATGATTAAATTACTCACACTTGGACTTATCTTGGCTGGTTGCCGAGATAACCTTAATTATGATGACGTCTATACTGGCGACACTCACGGCAAAATCTCAGGCATTGTCACTTCTACTGATGGCGCCGCCCTCGCAGGAGTCACTGTGACTGCGCAGGATGCCACAACCACCACAGATGAGAACGGAATTTACACACTACTTGATGTTTCTCCATCTCAGACTATTGTAGTGAAGTTTTCAAAGCAGGGCTATGCTAAGAATTACAAGACCACAGCAATGCAGACCTGGGAGACAGTTTCTTCTAATGCCTCACTGCTTGAAGCCGATGGTACTTCTGTCATTGACAGCCAGATCTCTAACACTGTCGTTGTAGAAGGCACTACTGTTAGGTTTTCAGAAAATTCATTTGTAAATGCTGATGGTAGTGAATATGTAGGAGATGTTACTGTTCAGGTGACTCACGTAGACCCCTCTACAGACGACCTAGTAGGCGCTCCACGGGATTTGACTGCGATTACTAGGCAGAGTACCGACTCAACTGCAAAAGACGCCACAACGGCGTCTCAGCTAGTTTCTTATGGAATGGTAGATGTTTCCCTCTTCAACGCTGACGGCGAAGAACTCAATCTTTCTTCCGAAGTCCCAGCTTACCTAGAAATTCCTATTACAAATGGTGAACTACCGGATCTATATCATCTTTCTGATGGCGATAGTCAGTCGGCTTGGTCTTTTGATCCTGATATTGGCTCATGGGTAGAAGAAGGAGTTGGAGTGATTGTAGAAGAAGACGGAAACTCATATTTTCAGTTTGAGGCTGATCATTTTTCATGGTGGAATTGCGATCAGGGCTTTGTCCCCTCTTGTGCTACAGGTAAGGTGATAGACACTTTAGAATTTCCTGTTAGAGGTGCTGAGGTTATTTGTGCCGGGGGACAGTCAACCACCACCGCAGTAACTGATGATGATGGAAATTACGTCTGTAGTATTCTTGTTGGAGATACAGTGAGATTTACCGGCACAACTTTTGTTGATAATCGCAACTGGTCAAACAACGTCAGCAAGTTTATGGATGGCGAAGGAAGCGATGCCAACACATGTGAGCCTATTGAAACCATCCAGATCGATGTTTGTCGTCTTGCCGGCGCCATTAATGTTCAGAACATGCGCGGCACTAGCGAAACAATACAGGAAATGGAAGCTGATAATATTATTGCCTTCTTTTGGGAGCCGCTTGGCGAACCTTTCTACTGCGATGACCTTTGGCAGTCTTTGGAGCCGGGCTCATGCTGGACAGGAACTCAAGAAGAGGTCCTTAGTGCCTTCCCGCAGGGTGCTACCCCTGGCATGCCAGATGATTCCCGCTCTGTTGGAAGTTGGCTTGAGGTTCGAACCAATAAGAGTGTATACCGCATCGATCGGGAAACAGTTAGCGGTGAACCAAATTACAATTGGGACTCCCATACAGTTGATGGGACCACAGTTTCCGATCACAGGCCAGAAATCAACAATGGTGATATTCTAGATGTCCAGGCTCCCGGTGATTACTCATCTTATTTTGGTGCTTGGGAGTTGGCTGAGTTTGCGACAGTTCCGACGGCTGTAGAATTCAGTAGCGCTGACACTACGTTGGACTGGAACAATGCAAATCTTACTGTGACTTATAATAATCACAATGATGAAAACATATTTGTAAACGTTCTTGTTGGCGAGACACAGATGCTTTGCAAGTTTGATGATACTGGTCGATTTACCGTGAATTCCATGGGACTAGATACGGGCTTCGGAGGACTTTCAATCCAACATGTAGAGACAGAGCTATTTCCTGGTCCTGATGGGCTTCCTATCAGAACCATGGTTATATCTGGCGAGAGTGTCGCTGTTGACATAAAGTAAAATATTGCTTTATTTGAAATAGACTGTGGCGGGGGTAGCGTTTGTTGCCCCCGCCACAAGCATTTTAGGAATAAGAAATCTTCTCCCATATATACTACAGTATGAAGACGCTTAAGTTGGATAGTTCTTACAAACCAATACAAATTATAAGTGTTGAAGAGGCGTTCTGCATGATCTGGTTGAATAGGGCCAATCTAGTAGAAGTATACGACGATGTTTTTTTAAGATCTGCGCATGAGTCTTTTTTAGCCCCTTGTGTTGTTTCAATTAATCGCTTTGTTAACAACTCGAAGTTTTCTCTTATATGTAATAGAAGAAATGTGATACATAGAGACAACTTTACATGTCAATATTGTGGTGTTGTCTTTCCTTTTAGCCAACTAACGCTGGATCACATTATTCCGCGCAGCAGAGGCGGCCTGAAAACATGGGACAATATTGTTACTAGCTGCATGCGCTGTAACCAGAGAAAGGCCAACAAGCTTCCGCATGAAGCCAATATGAAACTCTTGGGGGTACCAAAGGTACCGCCCTATCAAATATTTCACACTTTTGAAAAAGATTCAATCGATGATAAGTGGCGCCCCTACTTAAAGACATGAGCGCCAACCCAAAAAAATACCATATTGATGAGTGGGTGTTTTATTGGCCAACAGAAATCCATGATAAAAAACGCGCATTAATTTTATGGTGTTACAACGATAACAGAACAATATGGGACTATGAGATAATTCTCGATGAAACTGGAGAAAAAAGAAAAGTACTAGAGAGTTCTCTTTTTACAGAATAACCTCCTACCTACTAATAGGGATGCATCGGGTTTTTGCGATTTTAGTTTCTTTAGTCTGCGTACTTACAGCAGGCTGTACACCTGACTACGGCATTGTTGCACCCGATCCAGTATATATTGAAGTTCCAGTATATATTGAAGAAGAAGTCCCCGAAGACCCAGGCTTAGTGTGGGTTGATGCAGTCACACAGGTGGCTAGTACAAATGGTACTGACATCTTGTGGATTATAGACACGTCATGTTCGATGGACGATGACGCCAGCAGAGTGTTGTCGGGAATCGAAGCAATGATTGATTCCCTTCCGACTTCTGGTTGGCGTCTTAACATGTTGAGCGCCGACCCTCGCGACTATACAGATGAACAGTTTCCTCTGGTACCTGGAGACACAATTGTTGAAGCAGAGAGAATGTATGGTCAGATGTCTCGTGGAAGCCTTGAAAATGGGTTTGAAGCTGCTCAAAAGTACATCGAAGAGAGTGCATACGCTCTCACATGGATGCGAAAGGACGCGTCCTTATTGATTGTCTTTGTGTCTGACGAAGAAGAGCAAAGCACCGCAGTATTTTATACAGTGTCGTCTTTTATTGATTGGCTTGATGACATTCGAACTGGGATATTTGTTTCAAGTATCGTGAACTTTGAACAGTCAGAGTCTTTATGCAATGCACACCCCAGCAGCGAAGGCATTCGTTTTGCAGAGGTTACAAATCACTACGCGGGAGTAATGGTTGATATTTGCTCCGAGGATTGGTCTCCAGGCGTCCGTGATGCTGCGGCACAGCTAGAGCCCTACGAGAGCATAAAACTCTCTCACGAGCCCGTAGAAGGCTCCGTGAGGGTATTTGTGGATGGCTCCATCTACAATGACTGGTACTACGATAACACCGACAACACTGTTTACTTTGTAGTCGTCCCTGAATCAGGGTCCTTAATGGAAGTCGGATATAGGTACCATCCTCTTGATACAGGAAATAGTTAATAAATAATACTTGACAAATCTCTATTTGCGGTTATAATTAAGATTGTTAGGCAAGAAATATTTTGCTAATCATTTACACACTAATAAAAAGGTATTATGATGCATAATGAAGAAGATGTGGGAGAAAACCCCACAGTAATGGTGTCTGGGGGCTTTGATCCCGTACACGCTGGCCATATCCGTTTAATCCGACATGCTGCTGAATTTGGTGACGTCATTGTGGTTGCCAATTCTGATGAGTGGCTTTTCCGCAAGAAAGGCTTTGTGTTCATGGAGTTTGAACGACGTATAGAGATCTTAAATGCGATTAAGGGAGTTATTTTAGTTGATTCTGTAGATGACTCCGACGAAACTGTTTGTGAGGCGATCCGTCGGCTTAAGCCAGATTATTTTGCAAATGGAGGAGATCGGGGCAGAGCCAACACTCCCGAACAAAACGTTTGTGAAGAATTGGGTATTGAGATGCTGTGGAGCATCGGAGGAGATGAAAAGCTCCAAAGTTCTTCGGTTCTAACAAAAAAGGGCCGAGATTACGAGCCTCCTCCTAGGCGAATTCAAACGCCAGTTTCAGAAAGATAGTAAATAATACTTTTACAGATGGGAAATCTGTGTTATTATATACATGAATCAAAGATAGAACTTATGTGGTTTACATTTTTAAAAAAGGAGAAAAAAATGAGCACTACAACAGCGAATAAGGGTGTCAAGAAGCTTGAGGCAGCCGTTGCCTCCCAGAGCGAGCAGCTATCTTCTGTTCTTAATCGGATGAACAGAATGGCTGATGAGATTCACGTTCTTAAGGGTGAACTTAATCGATTTAAGAGCGACGTCGCAAGCGATGTCAAGTATCTCACCGACCGCGTCGATTCTTAAGAGAAAATAATGATTCAAGAAAACTTGTTTTGGAGACTCGATGATTTTAATCGCCCTCCGTCACGTCTCCCAGGAGATCTAAACGAGAACACCCAAGATCTAGCATCATTTAAGTATGTAACACTATCTTGTGAACGACTTGATGCACCATGGAATTTGGGTGACATAGCTTCAGACCCAGATCTAAACATCATTTTATCTTGTGGTTCAAGTCTACTTCAAAGACTAGAGCACGCTGGTTTATTGGAAAATCAAGAAAAGGCGCCAAACGGCAACATAAGTTCAGATTGGCTTGCTGATATAATTGATGACAATCTTGATGTAATGGGATTTGACGAGTCAATCGCTAAAATAAATATTGAGCTTTCTCATCTTTTATCAAAAGGCGAAGAATATGTATCGAATCTTTTAGATGGCTCTGGTTGGCAGATTGCCGTCCGTAGTAGAGTTATTGGTTCAACACCGGACAACACAGCAAAGTTTTATATTTTTGAATGGGACCATGATCTTGAAAGAGGCTGGATTGAAACTGAATCATATAACACATTTTAAAAATTAAAAAGGATAAAATAATGAACATATATGAAAGATTGGCAACTCTTAACTTGCCTGAAGATACCGATGTCACTCTGACCTATAGTCAGGGAACAGGTGTGTTTGTTCACAACGAAACTGCCGTTGATACAGCAATTGCTGATACAGATGTTATTAGTGAGTTTGCTGATCTAGTCGCAACTCCAGGGCTTCAGACGTCCGTTCCGTATGTCGGCAACGTGCTGGAGACCATGAGAGAAAGCGGCTTTCTAGATGATTATGAGCGCGGCAGTTTTGCATTTGAAGACTTTATTCGTGAAGTTCTCCATGGCAATTTCTATGATCAAGAGTTCATTGGGAACTCGATAAAGCGTTACGATTATAAACGAGGCTTCTGTACTCTAGAGACAACAGTTACAGTCCCTCTGGCTAATTTTCTAGAACTCCAGCCCTTGGTGTATGGATGGGTTGTATCAGTAGCTACCCCTGCTGGTACCCTCACCGTCACCGACGACTAAAGACAGAATTCCCACCGCTGCATCGTCGGCTCATATATAACGATGCGTGGCTGCCAGACGTTACGTTGGCAGGGGTTTACCGGTCATCCTTGGACGCAAAAAACCGGTTTTTTATTCTTGGTTATGTTTAGTCTATAAAGTCACTAATAACGCGAGACAACTATATATGTTATATTTGGTGTTCAATGGCTAAAAAGAATTTTGTTGTAGATACGAGCGTTTATTTGACAGACGCGGACTCGATATTTAAGTTTGATAATCATGATGTGTTTATCCCTCTTAAGGTTTTAGAGGAAATAGACAAACACAAGAAACGCCAAGATATGGTAGGTATCAACGCTCGTAAGATTATTCGAACTCTAGACGAGCTTCGTTCGCGCGGTAGTCTTCAGAAGGGTGTACGTCTAGGCAAGGGAAAGGGCATTATCAAAGTAATGTCTTACAACTGCCTTAAAGATACAATATTCCCGCCTGACTTAGATCTAAGAGTACCTGACCATATTATTGTCGCTACTGCACTGGCAGTGAGAGAATCCCCCACGCGCAGAAAGACTATCGTAGTCTCTCGCGACATCAACATGCGAGTCATCTGCGACTCGATTGGTCTTGAGGCAGCAGACTATCAAAATGAAAAAGCGGTAACATCGTCTGACGATCTGTACCAAGGATTTACTACTCTTTCCATAGACGATCAGGCTATTGAACGGTTCTATGCCAATGAAAAGATACTTCTAGAAGAAGAAGATGTGAAAGAAACTCTTTATCCAAATCAATATATTATGATGGTGTCTAATGCTAATCCTAAAAAGAGTGCCCTGGCTCGCTTTGATGGATACCACAATCCGCTATGTAAAGTTAATAACGATAGAATCCCAGATTGGAAGATAAGCTCAAGGAACAAAGAACAGGCCTTTGCTATCGACTTGCTTTTAGACCCAAGCGTGAAAATCGTTTCTTTGGTGGGACGCGCTGGTTCTGGAAAGACATTGATGGCCATTGCGGCCGGACTCCAGCAGACAATAGGTCTGCCGGCCCCGTCAAGAGACGAAAACCCATATTCACGCCTGATTGTTTCGCGCCCTGTGCAACCGATGGGTAAAGATATTGGATTCTTGCCTGGAACATTCGAAGAAAAGATGCTTCCATGGCTAATGCCCATTCAAGATAATCTCCAGCATCTGCTTGGAAATAATAAAAGTACGTTGTCAATGTATATTGATAAAGGTAAGATTGAGATTGAGGCTCTGACTTATATTCGCGGCCGTTCTATTTCTAATGCGTATATCATCATTGACGAAGCTCAGAACCTAACCAAGCACGAGATCAAGACCATTATCACTCGCATAGGGGAAGGAACAAAGATTGTTCTGACCGGAGATGTTGAGCAGATTGATAACATCTATGTTAACGAAACCACTAACGGCTTAGCACACGCAGTCGAAAAATTCAAAGAATATAGGTTGGCAGGACATGTCACCTTCAAGAAGGGCGAGAGAAGCGACGTCGCTACTTTGGCTTCTAAAGTTCTTTAGTAAACAAAAGCTTATTTTTAGGTTATTATTGTTAAAGGAGTAAATATGAGTGAAGAAAAAACTATTACCGAAGAAGAAATACATACAAATAGTGTGCTAGCCATGCACGTAACTCCTGATTCTCCATTGAAGGAGTATTTAGTAGAGTACGTGGGCAAGAAGTTTGATCAGGAAGAAGTGACCGTTAATATGGTAGCTGAAGTCATGGCATCCGATTTCCCTGAGTTCGTATTTTCTTTCGCAGAAGAAAACTATCTGCGTGGATATCAGCAGGGCCTCGATGATGCTATTAAACTACATACGTCATAAAAATTTAGTTGTTGAGAATAACATGGACTTTTACACATCAAATGGTATTCATGTTTATTTCAAGGATCCGGTTAAAAACAACGACGTCGATATAGAAGAATGTATCGCTAAGGCAGAAAGTGTGTTAGCTAATCATCTTTTAGATGAAGTAGAAATGGTTATTATTGGGCACTTCGAAGAGTTTGACGACCGAAGTCTGACCGCTTTTTACGACGGCGGGACACTATACCTGACCCCCGAGCATGAATCCCAAGAAGACGCATTTAATGACATTGTTCACGAAGTCGCGCATTCATTAGAAGAACCCTATGGTGCCTTGATCTACCAGGACTCCAAAATAGAAAAAGAATTTTTAGATAAGAGAGTCAATCTGCACAAGATATTGTGGGAACTTGGCTTTAAGACCCCAGAGGCAGTTTTCCTAGAGACCGAATACAATGAAGAATTCGATATGTTCCTTTATGAAGATGTGGGATATGACAGGCTGTCGATAGTTACACAAGGCATCTTCATTTCGCCTTACGCGGCAACATCTCTGAGAGAGTATTTTGCCACTGGGTTCTCTGAATATTATGTGGATCCCAGCCATGGCTATTTAAAAACCACATGTCCTCAACTATACAAGAAGATTTTGCTGCTTCAAGATAAAGAAGCACTTGACAAAACTTACTAAGTCGAGTATAATGAAAGAAAAGGGAGGGCTTTATGCCTCATATTTCTTATTCTGAAATGAAAGACTGGGCGTTCTGCGCCTTTTACCACAAGCTTACTCGCGTTGACAAGATTGATGGCTTCAAGGGAAACGCTTTTACTGCATTTGGAACTGCTTTGCACTCTGTGTGCGAGAGGAAGCTTCTTAAGGCTCCTGTCGACGAGCAGTACTTTATCCAAGAGTTTGAGAAGTGTATTGAAAAGTTGCCTGATGACGTTGAGGTTGACGAGAGCCTTGTTGCTGCCATGAGGGAGCAGGGCCAACTGATTATGCCAGAGATCCAAGATGCTTTGGATAACTACTTCGAAGAGTACGAAGTGCTTGCAGTAGAAATGCCCTTGATGGAGACTATTGAAGAAGAAAAAGAGTATAAATTTAAGGGATTTATTGATGCGATTGTTGCAACCCCTGATGGAAAAGTCCATATTTTTGACTGGAAAACTTGTGGGTGGGGATGGGATTCTCGCAAGAGAAGCGACAAGTTGGTCAATTATCAGCTAACTCTATATAAGCACTTTTTCGCTCAGAAAGCAGATGTCGATGTTAACGATATCGAAACACACTTTGCACTACTTAAGAGAACGGCAAAGAAAAACCGTGTAGAGTTTTTTCGAGTAACGAGTGGCCCGAAAAAAACACAAAATGCTTTAAAATTAATGAATACTGCTCTATACAATATTCAAAATAAGCGTTATATTAAGAATAGACTATCTTGCACCAACGGATATGGGTGCAAATTTTACAAGACAGAACACTGTCCTTGAGGAATAAATGAAAAAGAAGAAGATATTGGTCTTATCTGACCATCCGCTTTCACCTTCCGGTGTTGGCACTCAAACGCGCTATATGATTGAGGCACTTCTTAAGACCGGTCGGTATTCGATTGTGTGTCTTGGAGGCGCCGTTAAGCATAAGGACTATCAGCCACAGAAGGTAGAACCTTGGGGAACTGATTGGATGATCTATCCAATCGACGGGTACGGCAGCCAAGAGATCATTCGTTCGGTTCTCCAGAAGGAGAAGCCAGATGCGTTGTGGTTCATGACCGATCCTCGTTTTTATGGTTGGCTTTGGGAGATTGAAGACGAAGTCCGAGCTAACGTGCCGATGATTTATTATCACGTTTGGGATAACTTCCCGGCGCCCCATTTCAACGGGCCGTTCTACCGCTCTACTGATGAGATAGCTTGCATTTCAAAGGTGACGCACGAGATTGTTAAGCAGGTCGCCCCAGAGGTGAATAGCAGGTATCTGCCGCATGCTGTTAATAGCACAGTGTTTAAGAAGTACACGGAAGATGTAGACAAGCAGAAGATGAAGAATATTCGCGCAAAGCTAACAGAGAGCAATAGCCCAGCCGTCCAGAACCCAGATAAGAAGATCTTTTTCTGGAATAACCGAAACGCCCGCCGAAAGCAGTCAGGCACTCTCATTTGGTGGTTTAAGGAATGGCTAGACAAGGTAGGTCACGACAAGGCGATGCTTTTGATGCACACAGATGCTCAAGATCCGCACGGACAAGATTTGCCGCACATCATCAAGCACCTGGGAATTTCAGACGGACAGGTGATGTTGTCGACTAATAAGGTACCGCCAGAAGATCTGGCGAATATGTACAATGTAGCTGATTTCACCCTTAATATTTCTGATGCTGAGGGATTTGGTCTTGCAACTCTAGAATCTCTCTCTTGCGGCACTCCTATCATTGTCAATATGACTGGCGGCCTCCAGGAGCAGGTGACTGACGGTAACAAATGGTTTGGCTACGGCATTCAGCCGGCCTCTAAGGCAATAATCGGCTCTTTGCAGGTTCCTTATATTTATGAAGATAGAATTTCACAGGAAGACTTTGAGAAGTATCTAACAAAGGCACTCAAGATGTCTAAAAAGATGTACGAAAAGATGGCGGCTGACGGCCAAGCCCATGTGGCGGCCAACTACAATTTTGAAGCTTATGAAGAGTCATGGGTAGAAACTATGGATGATTTTATTGAGCGTAATGGCTCATGGGAAAGCAGAAAGGGGTACAAGCCCTGGTACTTATTGGAGGTAGCGTGAAAAAGAAGAAAGTACTGTTGAGAGGTCCCCTCTTAACTCGCTCAGGATATGGCGAACAGGCTCGATTTGCATTGAGGTCTCTGCGATCTCAGCCCGAAGCCTGCGAGGTGTTTATTCAGCCCACAGGTTGGGGAAAGACATCTTGGGTTAATATCCAGGACGAAGAGCGGCTCTGGATTGACCAGACGATCGAAAAGACGATTGCCTATATTCAGCAGGGAGGACAATTTGATATATCAGTTCAGGTAACTATCCCGAATGAATTTGAGAAAGTTGCCCCGATAAATATCGGCTATACAGCCGGCATTGAGACCACTAGAGTCGCTCATGAGTGGCTTCTAAAGGCAAACGAGACAGTTGACAAGATCATTGTTGTTTCAAATCACTCAAAGAATGTTTTGGAAAATACTGAATATGTTGGCCGCGACGAAAGAACAAATCAAGAAGTTAGACTGACCTTGGCAAAGCCAACATACGCTGTAAACTATCCCGTAAAGAAGTACGAGAACCTACCAGAACTTGAGCTTGAACTAAAGCACGACACAAACTTCCTAGCAGTCGCACAGTTTGGTCCAAGAAAGAATGTTCCCAACACTGTTAAGTGGTTCATGGAAGAGTTCAAGGATGACGATGTAGGGCTTGTATTGAAGACAAACATAGCCAAGAACTGCTTGATGGATCGAGAAAAGATTCACAATGATTTGAAGCAGTTTCTATCATCTTACAAGGATCACAAGTGTAAGGTTTACGTTATCCATGGAAACATGACCGATGAAGAGCTTCATGCGCTGTACGTCCACCCCAAGATTAAGGCATTTTTGACTCTTGCTCACGGTGAGGGCTTTGGTCTTCCGATTTTCGAGGCAGCCTATAGTGGGCTTCCTGTCGTCTCTCCTGGCTGGTCTGGCCAGATGGACTTTTTGTGTGACACCGAGGGTAAAGAGCATTTCTACAATGTACCATTCGATCTCCAGCGGGTACAGCCTGAAGTCGTCTGGCCCGGCGTTATTGTTGCTGACTCCATGTGGGCATATGCCCGCGAAGAGGGTACTAAGAGCAAGATGCGACAGTGCTACGATGATATTGTAGAAAATAGTGGATATGTCGCCGCCAGTTGCGAGTACGCTACCGAACTAATGGAACGCTTTGAAGAGAGTAAGATGTATGAACAGTTTGTTTCTTTGGTACTCCCTTTGGACGAGATGAAGGAAGAAGCCCAAAAGATAGATGATCTCTTGAGTGACCTACTATGAGCCAATACGTATTTGTCTCAGATATGTTCATACAGGATTATCGTGGCGGTGCAGAGTTAACAACCGAGGCACTGATACGCTCGATGTCTTCTGGAAGTAAGTTTGCAAGAACACACAGTCATACATTGACTACTGATATGTTACGAGACAATGCGGAATTCCATTATATTGTTTGCAATTTTGCATCTTTACGTGACGATGTGAAGCTTTTCATGTGCAGGAATGAGATTCAATATTCGATTGTTGAATACGACTACAAGTTTTGTAAATATCGTTCCATGGAAAAACACTTAGCATTAGAAAACAAAAAGTGCGATTGTGTTGAAAAACACGCTGGAAAGGTCAATAGCGCTTTTTATGGATATGCATCGAAGGTGTGGTTTATGAGCGAAGCACAAATGAACATTTTCTTGACAAGAATAAAAGTACTTAAGTCAGAAAACTGCGAAGTTCTTAGTTCTGTGTTTATGCCCGGAGACTTGGCGTTTATGGGCGCGATTAAGGAAAATGAAAAAGACGGTAAGTACCTTATTTTAGGATCTAATTCTTGGATAAAAGGCACTCAAGATTGCATTCAATATGCGAATGACAATGAACTAGAGTTTGAGATCGTTAGCGGCTTGCCGTATCATGAGCTTTTAATTAAGATGTCTACTTCTAAAGGCTTGATTTTCCTTCCATTAGGTGCTGATACTTGTCCCCGGTTTGTTATCGAGGCTAAGCTGCTTGGATGCGATCTGAGGATTAATGAAAACGTACAACATAAAGACGAGCCATGGTTTGAAACGCAAGAATCAACAGCAGCTTATTTAGCAGACCGAACTTCGGTGTTTTGGAGCCATTATGAAGGGTGACACTATTGTAGTGATGGGAAACGGACCATCATTAAAAGATGTTGATTTTGATATGTTGAATGGGGTTGATACTTTTGGTTTAAACTCTGCTTATCGAGCTTATGAGCGCATAGACTGGTGGCCGACCTATCATGGTTGTTTTGATTATCGCGTAACGGATAGCCATCGTGAAAACTTTATTAATCTGATTGAGAACAGCCCCGTTGAAAGATGCTTTTATATCAAAAACATAAGTGATTCTCCAGATATGCAGTTTGTTAACATGTTAGAACATGGCACAACGGCAAGATGGAATAACTGCGAAGAAGACTTCAAGGAATTTCACGACAATGGGAATTCGGGCGCCAATGCCTCATCAGTTTCAGCCTGCTTGGGATATAAAAAGATTATATTGTTAGGGGTTGACTGCAACTACGTTGAGCTTGTCGAGGGAAGCAAGAAAGATGGCCCCGGACAGCTTGTGATGGAAAAGACACCAGAGACAAATCCAAACTACTGGTTTGATGATTATCAGCAGAAGGGTGACGAATACAACGTCCCAGATGGATTGTCCTTTCATATGCCTACGTGGAACCTGTTTGCTTATAAAGCCGCCCACGCGGGCGTACAAGTCGTTAACTGTAG
>Ga0080013_1003955_pt1 | contig 14963 bp, 17 predicted proteins | sample ETNvirenome_6_85_FD_69236 | JGI IMG/M metagenome (GOLD analysis project Ga0080013, IMG submission 69236) | Marine viral communities from the Pacific Ocean - ETNP_6_85 (SPADES assembly) (version 2) | ecosystem: Environmental > Aquatic > Marine > Oceanic | place: Pacific Ocean | collected 2013-06-19
AAAGGTAAGTCTGGTACTCGTCTATATATTAACGATGAGTTAGCTGGACTTACAGGTATTAAACCTAAGTATTATGATATTAATAAATCTCTACGTTTTCAAGCTAATGATATTAAAAGAGGTATGGCTGATGCTGGTAAAATATTCTCTAATACCTTACAACAAATGCAACCACAGACTGAAGAAGAGATTATAGGATCTTATAAAGAAGCATTAGAAAAACAATATGCTCAAGCTACTAAGATGTTTGATCTTATTACGGCAGCAAAGAGTACAGGTATGAAAGATAGTGATATAATAAAAGCTATAACTAGAGGGGGATTATTTCCTAAAGGTGCAGATAAAAGGATTATTACTAACATGGTTAAACGTGGTGTATATATTCCTGAACCTCCTGTACGTGGAGATGCTTTTAAATATGGTGTATTGATTGAAAAAGAAACAGGGCAGAAACCTCCTATTATGGAGTCCTTAAATAAACTACAAGAAGTATATAAGACATATGCTGGTGAAGTGACAGGAGAAAGATAATGTGTGCAGGAGGACAAGATATTCCAGTTACCTTACGAGTAGCTGGAGGTGTAGAAGGGGGTAAGTGGAAGAGCGAGGAGGATGTCCGTGCTACTCCACAGCCTGAAGAAGAAGTAGAAACTACAGAGACAACTGAAACAACTGAAGTTCCAGAACCAGTTGGGCCGTCTACTCCTCTATATCAACCTGTAATAGATCGTATCAATAAGCTATCTGAAAAGTTACCAGATGAAGTAGCTGATGAGACTGTAGAAGAAATGCAGCCGATGATGCAGCATGGTTGGAGTATGAATGATAGAAATTATATGCATACGAGGCAACTGTTAGATCGTATTATGCATAATACTAGACCTCGTGGACCTAGACCTCCTAGACCAGGTGGACCTGGGAAGTGGGGAGGTGGTAAAAGAAATCCTCACAATCCACAAGTAAGACCCCCACAAACTTTAGGGACTAATCCACAAGTAGCAGGACTAGCAGGGTTATTTGCTGGACCTCAAAGAGAACAAGTTATGCCACAACAGGGTGGTGCTGGACCTCAGATGGGAACACTAATGCCAGCGAGAAATCCAGTTCATCCTTTCACTGGACAATGGAGAGGTTCAATGAGTCAACCAATGCAACCAGCAGTAATGGAAGAACAACAGATGGAAATATTAGGACAACCTAAACAGTTTGCTAATGGGGGGATTGTTAATGCTCTCATGGCTACACCTCTAGGACAGGCTGCATTACGACAGTATGCCAGTGGTGGAGAGGTAGGAGAAGACGTTGAAGCTGAACAAGTCTTGGAGCATACTCCTACTGGTGCTACGATAGAGGATATCTTAGCTGGTAGAGCTACCTTCTTTAATCCATTCAAATATCGACATGGTGAAGTTATATCTGATATCTCCGATACTCTGGGAGTTCCAATTAAAAAGAAAAAAGTACCTACTATAGAGTATCAAGATAGTGAAGGTGGAACACCACCTGGTCCTGATCCTGATGATGATCCTGCATTAGATCCCAATGATCCTGAATTTGGTGGTGGTGGAGGAACTGATTTCGGGGGAGGTACTAGGCAAGGCTCTAGAACTACTACTATGGGGGATCGTATTAATTCTATGTTGACAACAGCTTCAAAGTTTTCTCCTATGCACCAAATAACTAAAACTATAGGAGATTGGATTGAACCTCCTAGTCAACGTAGAGGTGCATTTGATTTTAGTAAAACTGGATATCCTAATATACCACAAACTCCTCCTTTAGCAGTAAGACAAACTCCACTTGATCCAAGTTTAAAAGGAACAGGTTATGATCCTGGTAAAGCACCCGATATTGATGTAAAAGCCGGATCGTCACCTTCCAAGAGTTTGGATCTTTCACCACTATCTTCAGGTAAAACCCAGCCTACAACCCCCATTAGCGATTTCCCAAGTTACCCTGAATGGAGTCCCGCTGATCCAGCTCCTACTATGACACCTAATGCTGCTGTTGCCAATGCTGCTAATCTTTTGGCAGACTTTCAACCTATAGGAAAAGGAGCATCATCTCTTCGTAGTGGAACTCCACCAGGATTTATGGGAAGAGAGGGTGAGGTATCTATTCATGAACAAGATGTATTAGATAGGGAAGCAGAAAAAGCAAAAGAAGAAGCAATGGTAGGATTTCAACCTATAGGAAAAGGAGCATCATCTCTTCGTAGTGGAACTCCACCAGGATTTACGGGAAGAGAGGGTGAGATAACTAGTCATGAACAAGCTGTATTAAATAGAGAAGCAGAAGAAGCAATGGTAGGATTTCAACCTATAGGAAAAGGAGCATCATCTCTTCGTAGTGGAACTCCAACAGGTTTAGGAGCACTAGCTCAAGTAACAAAATCTCCTCCTCATGGTAGTAGTAGATTTTCTCCTACTTCAACAGGGTTGAATCAAAGAGCAACAAAGGGTGGATTACCTAGTGAGGCTGAACGTATAAGTTCAACTCCAATGGGTATTCCCGCTATTGATCCTGATGAGTTTAAGGGTAGTAAATTTGGTCTATCTCCTGAACAAGTATCTAGAGGATTATTAGGTATATTACCTAGTGAACCAATAGCTCAAGCAGTAGAAGATCTAATATACAACTTACGTTCATCTTCTTCTTCTACACCTCTTGCTGATGCAGGTATAAATATACAAACTCCAGGTGCTGTAGCTAGTATGCTACATCAACCTACTATAGCTCATTATCAATCAATGAAGGATCTATATGGAGATGATCCTCCTGAGTTAACAGATAGACAAATGGAAGATATAGTATCTCAAGTAGATACCTTTAGTGAAATTAGTGATGTAGGTGGGGGAATGGATGATGATCCAGCAGAGGACCAAGGAATGTATGAATAAAATAAAGGGTAATATAAAATGAACTGGATATATTTTACAGAACAAGAACTAGCCTGTAAAGGCACAGATGAATGTGATATGCATCCAGAATTTATGGAGAAACTAATAGCAGTAAGAGAAGACTATAACCAACCTATGATCATCACCTCTGGCTATAGGCATCTAGCTTATAATGATACCATAGGAGGAGCTAAGAACTCCCCTCATTTATACGGGAGGGCTGTAGATGTCAAGGTAGCAGGAGGAGATGCCTTACGGCTCATTGGAGCGGCTCTCAGGCATGGTATGAGGGGTATAGGAGTGAAGCAACGTGGTAATCATGATGGTAGATTTATACATCTGGATGATATGCCACAGTCAGATACCCATCCTAGACCTTGGATATGGAGTTATAAATAATTACTTCAGTAAGTAAGATACCACTCCATTTACATAGATGGATAACCCAACTGTATTTATTATTATTAAGGCTCTGTCATTCCACATTACAGAGACAATGATCCACCCTACAAGAGCTACTATATTTACAAATAAATTATGTGGGTAAATATTATTAGATGTTAGTATCATACCTGCTATTAATATAAGAGTGGATACCCATTTAATATACCAATCCTTAGTGTGTAGTGGAGTATGTTTAGTTACTGTTTGTTTGTCTTCCATTAGTCCCACTTACAAGTCTTCATTAATTTCTGCATCTCTGGCTTACCAATTATCTTCATAGCTGATTGTATATCTGTAACAATCTTTTCTACATTCAAGATATCCTCGTCATTAGTTTTATTTCCACGTACCCTAGATAAAATCTCTAAAGCTTTGATAGCACTGTTCGTATGCCCATGTCCTTTAGCATAGCTATATTGATTCTCTAATTCAGATATTACATTTACATCTGTAGTCATCTCCTGTTCAGCATCATAGATACGCTGTTGGATAGCTTCATCTTGAAGTAATCTATAACCCTGATTGTAGGCTGATCTTTCACTATAGCCAGCAGCTTTCGCAGCCTCAGAAGCATTACGAGTTAGGATATAATGTTGCACAAAGAGTTCTTGCTTATCATTAAGCACTAATGTATCTCCACATGAAAACTTTCACCACAACCACACATGGATTTAACATTAGGATTCTCAACCATTAATCGCTGACCAAATAAATCCTTCTTGTAGTCTACTTCCATACCCGCTAAGTATAATACAGACATACCATCTAATATTAAGTGACCAGTATCTAAGTCTAATATAATATCTTCTTTTTCTGTTTCTAGATTTTCCATAGGTTGCCAGTCATAAGTAAACCCAGAGCATCCCCCTCCCTTTACAGATAATTTTATAGCCTTAAAATTATTCTCTGTAATAATAGAGGAGAGATGTATATCTGCTTGTTCAGTGAGTGTTATCATAGACTTCGTTTCATATTCTCTCTAGCTTTACCTTTAAACTTCTCCGCTGATCTCATTGCACCAAGACCTAAAAGGCTTAGTGTTAAGCTCATCAGTCCTTCAGTAGGTATCATAGGTATGGTTAGATCACTACCACTTACAGCTAGTACCCAGATGAAGACAGGTTGAAAGACAAACTGCCAACCTAAACCAAAGGCACATATCCAGAGGATAGCTGGCCTAGCTCCACTTACAAATAGACTAGGATGTTTCGCAGCTTCTACATTAGCTTGAGCTTGTGCTAAGTCAAGACTAACCATCTGTTGTTTTAGTTCAGCATTAAGTTTAGTCTTTAGATCCTTATCTTCTACAAACTTATCTAAGACTTTACCTGCTACTCCGATTACTGATTCTGCTATTCCGAACATGGTAAGAACTCCTTATAATGTTTAACTTTACTCATGCGAGAATTTTCCCATAGTTTTTTAACGAGAGTATTTTCTCCATGTACAGTGATCTCCATATCAACATCATCCCTCTCAAAGAGTTTCTCACAATCCTGTGCCATTGCAAGTAGCTCTCCTGTAGTCCAGAACTTATGATCATCTACAGTAACATTCATAAACTTAGGTCTACCATCCCTCTCTTTCTTTTTCTTATCTTTCTCAGACGGCTCTGGAATAATACAGTCATAGCCAAAGAGATCAAAGGTTCTAAATCCTAGTATATGCATCATACCTATAGCTCTCATGGCTGCACAAGTTCCACCTGTAATGAAGGTAGTGTCAGGAGGTATATCAAACTCTTCCGAAATATTAATAGTATTATTTTGAATAGGTTGCATTTTATCTGTTGCGGTACGTAGAGTTTCAGAGAAGGCATGCCATCCCCACACCTTGGCCTTCTGTTTCTTCAGTAGTCTAGTTACAGATGGGTTGGTCATTGATGCTAGAAAGAATATAGTCTCTTTATCTACCTTATTAAATAAAGTCTTTCGTATTATACCGTGTGTGGACTTTCCACTTAGAGGTCTGGGATCTAGTATAACACATCCCCACGGTTGTATACCATTTTTAAGTAGATGAGGATAGGAATGTTTAACACAGACAATACGGGTATTATCTTTCCTACTTAGTTTTCTAACCTGTTTCCAATCTGTGCTATCTCCACCAGATACAATGATTACTTTATCAGAATGTGCTCTACCCTTCTCTAACCAATTATCCATAAGTTTCAAGTTCTTTTTAATATTACCTACAAGGTTCTCGTCAGGTACACAATCCTTTGGAGTAACATGAATAGGAACTTGCATTACCTTAGTAGTTAAATCCTCAACATCAGGATTGGTTAGCATTACTGCTAGATGTGTATGACCTCCCTCTCGTACCCAATCACCAGATGGTAAAATATACTTACGGTTCTCTGTAGCTTCTATGATTCGATTAACCTCACGGAACTCTTCTTCTACACAGTTACCTTCTTTATCAGCCGTGAAGAAATCATCAAAGACTAATACGGGAATATGTTTTAATTTATTATAATCATTCTGGACCGTAGCTGTACTATGTCCACCATCAATATAAGCAAGGTCAGCCTTTAGATTATCTTTTAAAGTAGTGTTAGTATCTCCTTTAATTAATTCAAAGGTAAAGGTTTTCTTCTTTTCCTTTTTCATTTTATCCTTAAAAGAATTAAGATGTTTCTTAATATCCTCAAACACTACAATCTTCTTAGCGTTTAATTCTTTCTTATTTAATTCCTCACTCCCATCTTCAAATAAATCATAACCTATGTAATGAAAGTCATCCCTATTTTCAAAGGATGCAAGAGCCATTTCAATAGCACGTTGTCCTATCCAGGTTCCTGTCTCAACTACTTTAGCTGGTTGGTATTGTCTTATAATATCAGCTAACTGTTTATACCTTTGGGCAGGTGCAGCAGGTTTAACTTTAGGTTTATCTTTTTTATCACCTTTAAGATGTTCCATAAAATCACTAAGAGGAAAAGACTCAAAGGCTTGTTTACCTTTGGTCATATCCTTAATTTCTAAGTGACCTGTAAAATCTTGTACCCTCATACCATGAGCACGGTAGATAGTTAGTAGGCGTTCAAAGATAAATCCATCGTGCCACTCACGATAGTTTAAAACTTCACCTGAATTATAAGCTCCACGTAGATCACCAAGTAAATCTAATGGGCTACGATATTTTAAATTAAAAGCTAAGAAAGAGGTTTCACTGTAGTCAAAGTGTTTCCTCCCCAGGAAAGCTAATTCTGATTTAGGATTAAGAAACTTATCTAAGTCCTTAGAAGTAAACTCTTTCTTAGTAAAGGTATCAGCATCTAACCAGATACACCAGCCAGGATCACGGCTATCATCAGCTAGTTCAAATGCTAATTCTGTTAGAGCAAAAACTTTATGACAAAACTTAATAGCATCTAATCTAAAGTTATATTGTATCTGTCCCTTTTCCGTTCCATCGTGATCAGTAAATGTTTCTTTAAAAGCTATCATCTCTGTAACAAGATTAAGATTACGATACTCAATATGTTCACAACGTGGTACGTCATGCTTGTCAATATCAAAGTCATGGTAGTAGGCTGTAAGTTTTAAAGGAGACTTCCAGTTTCTTGCGGCAGTCTCCAACATCTTCATGCCATAAACTTTTAATCCCTCTTCATTAAAAGAGGTAACAAAATTATACATCCTTTAGTCCTTCTTCAATTACTATTTTTTCTTTTAAGTCTCCCCATTCTTTCGTATAGATTTTATCTACATCTCTTGTAGGTTTCCATGATTCAAACCAAGGACCACCTGTTGTAAAGTGTACGTTCTTTGGTGTTATATGTTCAGGGGAATGATCATCTAACCAGTTCCATTCTTCTGGTATCTGTCCTAATGGAAACTGTGTAGGTCTTCCACGTTCCCAATTATCCATCCACTGAAAGTTATGTAACCACCAACCTGACTTTGTATTAACATCATCGACTGTTAAGTTAGTATGAACATCATGGGAACAATTCCACAGCATAAAACTTGACCAGTTCTTTTTAGAGTAAGACTGTTGTACTTGGTTGTCCATTTTAAATTTAGCTTCTGGATAGTACTGATGCCACACACACGAGAGTCCATGTACGGGATCAGAATACTTATCAAAGACTTCCATGATATCAGAGCGTACCAACATATCACAATCCATAAAGATTGCGTAGCCTTCATATTGATTTAAGTGGGGAATAAGAAATCTAGTAAAGCTGAAGTCAGTAGAAAAAGGTTTGTTATCTACAAGATCAATCTTTTGATGGCTACCTATATCCTGTCTCCATGACCTACGGTATAGGCCAGCAGAACGCAGTGCCATCTGATCTAGTTTAATAATATTTAAGTCAGCAGAACTAGTATCCTTTAGGGATTGAACTAGTGTTTCAAATGCTAAGTTTTCTTTAGGGTCATACCCAATATAAATAGTTGGTTTTCTTTTATACATTTATTCTTCTTTATGTTCCAATGCAGGTAAAGACTCCTCTACAGATTTACGGTGAGCTTGTAATTTTTCTATCTGAGTATCAATAGATTGGAGAGTTCGTTCCTTTTTCTTTTGTTCTAACTCTTTCATCTTTTCTTCTGATACTACATAAACAGTAGTTGGGTTATGTGCATGTCTGTACCAACCACTATCATCAAACATCATATTAAAAAAATCATTATAAAAAGTTCTATACATAGTAAACTCCTTTTCAAAAGCAAGTTAAAATTAAGGTAGCTATCCTATAATAGCAATAACTACCCTATGATAGCTTAATTGTATCAAAAGATTTTACTAATGTCAAGCTTTTTTATAGAATTTTTATAGTATGAATAACAAAAGTAGCGATAGTAATTGCCGTATAAACTAATGCAATTGTAGACAACATTAAGCGCACTCCTTCTGCCCTGTTTCAGGATCTATAAAACAAGCCACACCATTATGCTCTTCCTTAACGGCTGGCTCACTCTTATTTAAGATACCATATCTCTTACCTGCTAATCTAAATGTGGTTACTCCTTTGAGTTTACCCCTCCATCCCTGTTCATAGACATCTTTAAATTCATCAAAGGTTACAGCATCTCCTATATTAATAGTCTTGGATACAGCACTATCAATATAAGGTTGGATTGCCATCTGCATTTTAAGGTGATCATCTACTGTTAAGTCTTCAGTTGTCTCTGCTTTAATGTCATAGTTAGCGTAGACATAATCCTGTAACTTAACAATGATTGGTCCTCCTTCTGTTATTAAAGTACGGTCAACCTCATGAGTAAAGACAGGTTCAATCCCACTACTAATATTATCAGCCGTAAAACTAATCGTACCAGTAGGAGCTATACTTGTTAAGTGACTATTTCTAATACCTTGTTTAGATATCTTATCCTGTAACTCAAGGGGGAGCCGCTTAATAAAATTACCTGTTAAGTACTCTGGTTTAAATAAGGGGAATGATCCCTTCTCTTTTGCTAAATCAGAGCTTGCTTCTGTAGCTGTATAACAGAGAGTTCTACCTATCTTTCTTGTAAATCTTACAGCCCTATCTGATCCATACCTTAACCCTATAAGAGTTAAACAGTTTGCAAGCCCAGTAATCCCTAACCCCATTCGCCTTTTATTTTTAGCTTCAACTGCCTGTTCCTCAAGGGGATAAGCAGTACGGTCTATAACATTATCCATAGCTCTTACTACATGAGGGATATCTTCCTTAAACAGATCGAAATTAAAATGATCCTCTTCTAAATACTTAACCAGATTAAAGCTACCTAACAGACACGCACCGTAGGGAGGTAATGGTTGCTCACCACATGGATTAGTAGCAGCTATAGTTTCACAGTAAGATAAGGGATTATCTTGATTAATCCTATCTATGAATAGAACTCCAGGTTCAGCCCACTCCCAGTTAGCTCTCATAATTTCATCCCATAATGCTCTAGCATTTATCTCTTTATAAACCTTATCATTAAACTTGAGATGAAAAGGTATGTCTTTAATAACACTCTGCATAAACTCATCCGTAACTCCAATAGATATATTGAAGTTAGTTAGTTGGTCTTGGTTTTGTTTGGCCCTAATAAAGTGTTCTATGTCTGGATGATCCACACGTAGAACTCCCATCATCGCACCACGCCTATGACCAGCCGATACAATTGTTCTACACACAGCATCAAATATGTGCATAAAAGATACGGGACCACTAGCGGAGCTATCAAGACTAACAATACGATCACCATTAGGACGTATAGAACTAAAGTCATAGCCAATCCCACCACCTCTACGCATTGTCTCAGCCGCTTCTGTGGCTCTACCCATAATAGATTCCATACTATCTTCGATAGTTCCTGATACAAAACAATTATATGCTGTAACATCTCGTGGACTCCCCATTGCAGATTGAACTCTTCCCGCTGGCATAAACCTTTGATTTAAAAAGATTTCTTTTATCTTACTTCTATGATCGTGATCATCTGCCATAGATGCAGCATTACGATGTGCCGCTTCTTCAAAACTTTCATTAGGTAAACGATACTTACTGGCGTGTAGTTCTTCACAGGCTGGCACTTGTGGACCGTACAACATTACTTCTTCTCCTTCATCTCTATAAGTTTACTTTGATACCATTCGGCTTTCTTTAAATCTTCTACCCCGTTCTTATATCTATACCTCCATAAATATTTCATAACATTCCCTTGTAGATAATACTCAAAGCCATCACCTAACGCTGCCTCAATAGCGTCTATGCATTCTATTCCTGCTTGATTGTAATGGATAGGAGAATTAACTACATCTTGATCGGTAAGTCTTTCCGTAGGATTATACTTATTCTCTTCCTCACTCGTACTTTTTGTTTCGACTTTAGTAATTGTAGGGCAAACCCTCTTGTATCTAAAAAGTCTACTCCAGCGTGATCGCATACTGTTATAAAATCTCTGCATGTTACCCCCACACTAGCAAAGAACCATGCCTTTGCTCTCTCTCTTTCATAACTGATATCTTCATCTTCGTTTTGTAATCTAGGTTTTGTTGCATCTAATAAAGCTTGTAGTATAACAGCAATGAAGAGGCATTGTTCTGGCCTCTCCTTCTGTAATTTCTTTTCTAGATTGAAAAGTAAATTTAGTTTAAGGTGTTCAGTGTTACGTATTTTCTTCATAGTAATAAAAGTAATCTTCTAAAAATTGATCTGCCTCTAAAATAACTAATGGTTTCTTTCTATTCATTTTAACAAATACTAATGGTGGAAATCTACTATGATTCCGTGCTTGGTCAATCATATTATAGATGCCATGAAACTTCTCTTGGTTTTTACATTCAATAGAGAAGGGGAACAGATGTGAACAAGCTTGACTAAGTTTAACATCTGCCCCGTTCTCCCCCATGATTGCAGTGCTTATTTCCTCATTTAGATCATGGGTATGATCTTCATCCAAATAATCTATAAGCTTTCTACGAACCCACTCCTGAAGCTTACGACCTTTAGCTTTGGCTGAAGATGTCTTCATAATTATATCCTTATTTCTGGTACTTCTGGAACCCTACTCACACGAGTAAGATATGTTATCCCTTTCTTATATTCAAAGGCTCGTAGACCATGACCATTATTTGCATCAGCCCAACAATCCTTTTTATAAGAACAGTAAAAACAATTAACGCCTAGTTTATAGTTACCTGACTTACCATCTGGTACATCAGGATAACACTTAGGTGGTGGATCTTTAGATTTAACTACACCTTTTAAATATTTAATTCTTTCTCCTGTATTAGTTATCTCTAATTCATGTAGTGGCATTAAACATAGTTGTCCACTTAGCTTATTCATCACAAGAAAAGCAGCTTCATTATCTTTCTCTGCTGTTGCATAGGAAGATAACTGATCCATATAACCAAAAGGATCATCAGTATGTAAACTCTTATCTTGAAATTTACGAAACCCCATAGGGGATGCAGACTTTACATCCACTAAGATCCCGTCTATACGCCCATCTATATGTCCCTTTACTCCTTCCAGTTTAGTTTCTTTCTGTCTATCCGTTACCTTATGCCCAGCTAATTCGGCAAAGCATAAGACAAGTTCTTCTATAATATGACCATATAAAAACTTAATATAGTCATTATCTTTTAATGGCTCCTCCTCTATATCTTGAAATTGATACCATAGCTGTCTGTCAGGATAACCGACATTAGACATCCTTAATCTCTTAGGTTGGATATCGTTACCTGTAACTGCATCTAATAGTTGTTGTTTAATATTAGATACACAGCGTTCAATAGTTTTATCTCTTTTAACCTTAGAGATCTGACATCCACCGTCATCAGAGAACAGACTGTAGATATCTGATATTAATGTATCTATTTTTTTCATAATAAAAACAAGGGAGAGCATATACTCTAAAGAGAATTTTACAAGGAAGCGAATGCTCTTTTATGAAATATATACTCTCCCTCTCCTAGTTAAAGGTTAAGCTGAAAAGGGGATGTCTTCAGCTTCATCGGAAGTAAAACCGTCAGGGACAACATCAAAGGCATCGTCCTCTTCGGTTGTGTACGGTACTAATTCGGTCACTTGTACCGCACGTAGATCAGCGGAAACACCAGTCTTTCCACCGAAATTCCACTCAAAGGGTTCATACAAAACATTAACCTTTGAACCATTACCTACCATAGTCTCCGTAATCAGACGCTTGTTAGCATCCACTACGTTAGGCTGACGGTTGAGATTACCTTTAGCGTTACGTACCTTACGTTTGAAGGTAACAAAGTCTTCCTTCTCGTCACCTTTATTCTTAATCGTAAGCCCATCCTTCTGAGCTTTCTTCTTATTGAGATCATCTAAGTTCCCAACATCAATAGTCCAGACACCATCAGCATCGAACTTGGTGTTAGGGGTTATGACAGATGCCCAGTAAGCCGTACCTGAAATTACTTTACTCATTTATGTATCTCCTTCATAAGGGTTTTGTTGATGATTACAGGATATCAAATTGCATCGGAATTGTCAAGCGTTATTTTACCTCCTTTCACTACACCACATATATCTAAGTAGTTACACTACGTTACACTACTAAGATATATGTGTTAGTGTGTTGCAGCCCATGTTGTTCCAACCTTATACTCGTTGTCCAATGGGCATCTTACATTTAGTATCTCCTCTGTCTCCTTCATAGCCTTCTTGGTTATGGAACAGAACTCTTTAACATCTTTATTGTGTACTTCAAATTGGTATTCATCGTGGATAGATGCGACTAACCTTACATCAAGATCCTTTACATGATCCATCATCTGAACCAACCACTGCTTACAGATGATAGCTCCGGCTCCTTGGATCAAAGTATTTAATGCACTATGCATATTTCTAATATGTAATTTCCTTCCATCTAAACCACTAATAACTTTTTGTCTAGCAGCTACCCCTACCTTATACCTTAACTCACGTAAAGCAGGGATAGTCTTTAAGAAATCATTAAGAAGGCGATCACCTTCAGAACCAGTTTTAAGTCCAGCTACTTTAGCTATCTTCTCTGCACCAGCCCCATAAATTAAGGCGTACAAGAAGGTCTTTGCTTGATCTCTAGTCTCTAGGTTAGCAGCCTTCTGATTAGCTGTATGGATATCACCTTCGATAACTTCTTTGATATAGTCTTTATCCCCCATGTAATGAGCGAGTGCTCGTATCTCTAGACCTGACGCATCTGTGCCTACTAGACTATAGTTCTCTGGATCAGATACCGTCCAACAAGAACGACACTCCTCACCATAAGGTGAGTATACCGCTGGTACTTGTGCCATATTAGGAGTATTGTGGGCCATCCGGCCAGTGATAGTACGTAGGGTCATCACTCTACCATGTACCCTTCCATTCATATCAACAGCAGCTATCCATTGTTTAATTTGTGACACTCTCTTTTGTAGGAGAAGATACCTAGCCATAAGCTTTGCTTCTGGTATATCTAAACTCTCTAAGATCTCATCACTAACTGCGATGCTACCTTTCTCTGTCATTAACTTAGGTTTCCAACCCATCTGCATAAGACGATCTGCTATCTGTTTTCTAGATGCAGGATTAAACTTATCTTTTTTATCTAGTAAAGGTCTACCTGTAGTTTTATGAAACCTCTTGGTTATTACTGTAGGGAAAATCGCTTCTAGTTCTGCTTCAATATGTACCACCTCATCTTGAAATCTATTCATGAGGATCATAGTCTTTTCTTCATCAAGATAAAATCCATTATCTTCTTGTTGGTTTATAATAGATCGTATCTTATGTTCAAGTTGAATTGATTCAGGTGAGAAGCCTATACCTTCTTGAACCAAACGGTTTACTAACTTATGTGTGACATCTACATCACGGTTACAATACTCTAGCATAGAGTCTGTATATAAAGAGAAATCTTTAGGAGGATTACCTTTAGGAAATCCTAACCTATCTCCCCATGCTGCTAGTGAATGTCCTTTATCTCTGATAGGATTAAATAGTTGAGATAGAATAAGAGTATCAACTATCTTATCCATAGGTAGATTAGCATCAGTTAGTTTATTAATAATCCTTCCATCAAAAGATATGCCATTATGCATATAGAATTTATCTATAGTCTTAGACCACTGAGGAAACTTAGTATAGCATTCTTCTTGTATAAACTCTGTGACCTCATCAGTCTTAACATCTCTAGCTACCATACAGTGTATCTGTGTAGCATCCAGAGCATCAGTCTCTATGTCAAGTACTACTCCCTTGCTCATTGTCATAGACCCACTCTCCTTCTTCCCATGTAAACGTATTAGTATTTTTATCATAAATTAAAAATTGAACATCTAATTTTTGTTGAATTTCAGTTTTGTTTGGAATAGGAATTATTCCTGTAGATTTAGCTGGAGATATAGTTTTAACGTCAATTAAAATAACCTTGTTATTCACAATATCTAATGCAACTATATCTACAGGACCAGTAGAAGATTCATTCCTAAATACTTCAAACCCGTTATCTAATAAATAAGATAGTGCTTTTATTTCCGTTATATCTCCTTTTCTTGAAGCGCAAATGCCTACCATTACAAAACATATCCTTTATCCTTATCAGGAATCATCTAAATCTCCTCTAAGTTTAGCATGTTCTATGCGGTGACAATTAGCACAGAGCATTAAACATCTATCTATTTCTTTTAATAAGTTTTCACGAGGGCGTAAGGAAGCTATCTTCCCATCTAATGCAAGACTAATTTCAAAATCTTTTTTATTCGGATCAGGATGGTGAAAATCATACACTCCATTATAAGGATATGAAACATTACAATGCTCACATTTTCCCCCTTTATATTTTACTAAGTAAGATTTTAATTCTCGCCTACGTTTTTTTCTTTTTGGAGTACCTATTTCTCTCTCGTATTTTTTACACCTCTCCCTATTTTTTTCATAATATTCTTTGGCATATTCTTTTTTCCTTTCTTTAGAAGAATAAGGCATAACTATTCTACCAACTCTATAAGTTCAGCCTTATCTACTGGTACTTTAAAGAAGTATTCTCCTTCTTTTACAGCACGGTTAGGAACTTCAATCACAGGTGAGGCCTTAACAACATTAGCATCCATTCTCCATGCTACCTCACAGTCTCCCCTAATAATATAGAAGTAGAAGTTAGCAAAGGAATCGTTATCAAAGAC
>Ga0080013_1003956_pt1 | contig 14954 bp, 32 predicted proteins | sample ETNvirenome_6_85_FD_69236 | JGI IMG/M metagenome (GOLD analysis project Ga0080013, IMG submission 69236) | Marine viral communities from the Pacific Ocean - ETNP_6_85 (SPADES assembly) (version 2) | ecosystem: Environmental > Aquatic > Marine > Oceanic | place: Pacific Ocean | collected 2013-06-19
CAGCTTCATTATCTAATTGTACCTCTAATTGGGTCACAACACTCATCGCTACGTCCAAACCATCTATCTGAGCGTCCACGGCAGACAATTGCTTGCTCAACTTGTCTATCTGATGGGTCAATGCACCCCTTTGGGTACATAGCTCCGTGAACTTAGTATTGATGGCTTCTTTACCTTCATCATTAGGCATATGAGCCGCCCTTCTTCGCTTTTACCGATTTAATCTTCTTTTTCTTCTTCTTTATGTGTTCTGCCGCCAATTGGCGCAGCGCTACTGCCCTTGAGAGCGGTTTCTTGCTCATCTTCTTGCCGGAAGACGTTACATTCTTGTAACCGCCGGGAACCTTAATTGTGGTCATGTTTTTTCTCCAAAAAATAAAATTACCTAAATAAAACGGGAGCTTTTCTCCCTGTCTGTACCTAACGGGTATGCTATTCCATCGGGGGGTGCAACCCCTTTTTTTTCTGAGCGCACGCCTCCTGCCCGGCCTGCCCGGCTCCCTGCCTGGCCTTCTGCATAGCCCGGCTATTGGCTCACCCGTGCCATAGGGCGCTCTTTGGATAGCCGCCTTGTACGGAATAGTGAAGGGGGATTCGTGTTTTTGGAAGGATTGCGTGTTAGGTACAATATGCATCTTTTCTATTATCGCTCCAACTTGGCCTGTTGCTAGTGGCCCATTCCATTAGTACGTCAAAAGTGAAAAAAACGCAAGTAGCGCGGTTTATTTTCTTGACATATATCTTTGGATACCCGATAAAGGGTCATTAAATAACTTTTCAACGGAGTAGGATTCAATGAAACAACAACAAGCAAGAGAATTTACTTTTAATCAATCAAGTGAGTGGAAGCCCGCTTGCAATGGTACTGAAAAGCCATTTCTACTAGGTGACTATACTTACATATATCTGCACAATTCGGTGCAAAGAATAAGCGAGTACTATTGTATCGATACCGATTCGTTTATGACCGATAAAGAAATGATTTCTTTGTTTTGTACGGGGGATAAGTAACATGGATAACCATACCAACGTTGACGCATTTTGTGCCCACATCAGGGAAGATATTGATCACTTTTGGGCAACTAGCGACCTGCTATTCGTGCCCGCGATTCACTATCAAATGGGGCGCGAGCATTACAAAGCGGTCAAGCATGGGCTAGTGCGCAAGCACCACAAAACCGTGGAATCATTCAAACCGTGGCAAGTGAAGATAGTAGAAACAATCAAAAGCATATTAAATTAAAATTAGGAGAGTAGGACCATGAAAAAACATTTAAACTTGACGAAAAAAGAATGCTTAAAACGTGCTGCACGCTATGGCGTAACGGTACTTCTAACACATAACCAACCGAAACTTAACAAGGGAGAATCACTTCAAATGAACTCCCATGAATTGCTCAAAGGGTACAAAGGGGTTTATACTTGTGGGCTGATGCTTTCACCTATGAAAAGCGCCTATCCTGTCCTGAAGAAACACCTAGAAAACAATGCACAAGACACATGGACAATGCTTGAGCGTGACATATTTGAAAACCTTTGCGCATGGGCGAGTAAGGTTTGTGCTAGAGCGTGCCTTGGTCCCAATGCAGGTAGGGGACAAATGGAAGGCACCACACTAGCACGCGCAAAGCGTACTTGGTTCATGTTTGGTGACAATGTCGCATTCATGGCCTTGTTAATGTTTGAGCTTGACAAGCACATCCTAAGAGCAAAAAAACTCAATATGTTACCTGCTTTTAGAGCCGATACTGTGTCCGACATTAACCTTGGTGGACATTTTGTCTTTATGTATCCTGAATTGTATCTATACGATTACACCGCGTCTATCGATAGGGCTCTGCAATGGAAAAAAGAATCACATCTCGTAAAAAACAGATACTTCACATTTAGCGCCAAAGAGGACAATTGGTCTGCTTGTGTCAAGGCATTAAAAGCAGGAATAAATGTAGCAGTACCGATAAAATATGAGAAGTCTGAAGGCATTCCCAAAAGCTTTAAAGGCTTTTTAACCTTCGACGCGGACTTGCATGACGCACGATTCTTGGACCCACAGGAAGATATTGGTCGAATTGCGGTGTTGTATCCTAAAGGACCAAAAGCCAAAAAAGACAGCAGCGGGTTTGTTCATCAATGGGCCAAAGATGCCTTATTTATCTAAGGAATAAAAAAAAGATAGAAAAAGATAAAAAAAAGATTGACAAGTAAATAGATACTTTACTATAACAGTTTTAACATTTGGAGTAGGAACCATGACAAAAAAAGAACAAAGAAAACTAGTGTCCCAATGGGTTGCGCTCAATGGCGCAGAACAATTGGAAACCAAACCCTGCAAACTGATAATTTTGCAGGAAGTAAAAGACTTGGGGCATTGTTCACAGGATGGACTTAGCCACGTACAAATCAGGGGGATAGTATGAATTTCAGCAACGAATTAGTAGAAGTAATCAAGGGCAGCGCAATCGCAGAATATGAGTTTAGCGCAAGCGCAACAGATTGTGCACGAGGTGCGCAGCTAGAGCTTGAGCATGATATAGCAGATGTCATACATGAGATACTAGACAAAGTAGAAAATGCAGCCGGATATAACGGGCCGGGGTTTGCCAAAAACGACACGAAAACACCGCTAAAGAGGTGCGCCATGAAGTTTTTAGCATTAGTGCTCGACGAACTATCGACGGGCTCGCTAATCGACACCGAATGGTGCACGCAACAATTCATAAGAGAGGGGAAGTAAAATGCACAAAGATAAAGAATGGATAAACCAAGTTAAGAAAACAGACAAAGTCATAGAAGAATGGGGGTTTTTTCTTAACAGGCTCTTGAGCCTTAAAGAGGAAAAAGATAAGAAAGAAAAGGGGACATCTTAAAATGAGCACGCTACGCGATTATCCAAGCACCAAATGGTGCGAAGACTGCCGTGGCTCCTCGATGGTGGTAGACTTTGAGGCGGGGTTAGACTGTTGCGACGATTGCTTTGAAAGGGCCCGCCCTGAGGAGTTTGCCGAATGGGTAAAAGAATGCGAGGAGGATAACTAATGGGATTTTGTTTACAGTGTGGAAACACAGAGCAGTCGGCACACTTCAATGTGTCCTATCATGGTGACGAATGTGACCAATGCATAAAAGATGACGACCCTGAAGCATATGCGGCATGGGTCAACGAGGAAAAATTAAAAAACAAAAGGAAAGGTGAAGAAATATGTCACATGACACAGACCATAATTTATATTTAGAAATCAGGGACGATGCGAGATATTCGACGGAGCTATCCGAAAAGGATTTTGCCGAAACTGTCGAGTCGAACATTGAGGACAGTGTGTGTGGGGTTGTTTACAAACTCACAAAGCACATGGAAAACTTGATAAGAGCTAAGAACAAAGAGGCACGGCACGCCTATGCTCATACTCTTAGGCCATTTGGCACCAACAACGAGCTTATGTCTTTTGACACAGGTGAAAAGGTTGTGCTCAAGTTTTTCATAAAACAGTTGGAGTCAATTTCTGAGGACCTTGATACACCATGGGTGGCAAGTCGCTTCTATAACAACGCAGATGATGGAAGGTAAAACCAATGAAAGGGAAGAAAATGTCGAGATTATTTCATTTTACTGACGGGGAACTTGAGCAGCTTATGGCAAAGGATAAGCTTATAGAGGACATGAAATTTCAATTGGCTTTAGGCTTAACCACAGTGGACAACCTGATGGTGTCCATTGAAGACCTATTGCCTGAGGAGAAGTTAGAAGAGGGCAAGGTGCCTGATTCATATAGAAACGCAGTGTATTGGAATGGAGACACCGATACGCTAATAAAAACGAGGGGTTAGCACCTTGCTAGTGCTAACGGGGTGACCGAATAAGCAGGGTGGTAGCTGCTAAGGTACTCTGAACTCGAATGGAAGGCCAATTGGCTCAGGTTCGAGTAAAGTGGTTGGGGGTTATAGGCGAAAGCTGTTGAAGCCCCCGACTGAGGTTCTACCATGTTGCGCTTGCCGACTTACTATCAACGGCGCGATGTGGTGGTTGCAGGTAATAAGTAAATCCTGCCCCCTTACCCTTTTATAGGAGGATAAAATGTATAACAACAGACATGAAAACAACCAAGGCGCCGCGCTAAAATATTTAGCAAAAAGCGCATACGATAAACAAACACGCAAGGTGAGCATTCGCGTAAAGATTGCACTATTCTTCTTTTCGCTTGCACTCGCTTCGTTACTGCATTACATGAGAACACGTTAGGGGGGGGATATGTTTACGCAGTCAAGTATAAAAAAATTCCAAAATTGTGAGTACCAATATAAACAAAGGTACATTGACCTGTACCGTAACAATGAGGAGGGTGCGCCGTTGGTTTTGGGAACCTTGGTGCACGCAGGATTGGAATCTTTTTTGCTTGGCGAACCCCTTGAGGTAGCCACAGACAGGATTAAAAGTGAATCTGAGCATTTCCTACTCTGTGAGGATTCACCGTTACAAGAACAGGCGATAGTCCTGCTCTGTGGCTACTATAAACGATATAAAGAACTACACAAACGCTACACCACTATATCGGTAGAGCAGGAGTTTACCATGCAATTTGGAGGGCATACAGTGGGTGGCAAATTTGATGGTGTTATGCAGGACAACGACACAGGTGAGATAATTCTAATCGAGCACAAAACGTGTGGCGATTGGACCGCCAAAAGTAAGATGGGCACCTATTGGCAGCAGCGCATGAATGCGTTTGATACTCAGCTTGTTATCTATCAGGAGGCATTGCGCCGCCAAAATGCAGACCTCAGACCACCTCGTATCATCTACGATGTAATCTTCAAGGACAAGTCCAAGATGAAAGACCCCGACAAGATGTTAGAGTTCTATATGTCCGACAATGCCCCGTACTACCGCGAAGAGCTAATATATACCCCACAGGACAGGGCAAGGGCTCTAAAAGAGTATGAACTGCTCTGTGGGCGCATACAGGACCGAATTAACGATGGCTTATGGTTGCGAAATACCAATGCCTGTCGTAAGGGGTGGGGCATGTGCGAATACTTCAAAGTCTGCCAAGGATTAGAGACACTCGATGGCGCAGAAAACTTAAACAAGGTGGAATCTGCTCACCCTGAGCTTCCCACCACAATGGAGGATAAAAATGAATAGATTTTCACTGAAACAAAAGGGGAATAAGAGAAAGAAACCACCCCCACGATTGATGCTCATAGGTGACCCCGGGATTGGTAAAACAACCTTTGCGGCAAACGCCAACAACCCAATTATTGTGGCAACCGAAAGTGGCAGTGTAGGCATTGATGTGCCCACGTTACCCATCGACGGCACCTGCCAAACGTGGCGCGATGTTGTCGATGCCATAGATGTGCTTATCGAGGAAGACCACCCCTATAAGACGGTCGCAATCGATACTTTGGATAGCGCAGTGTCTCTCTTAGAGAAGCAGGTGTGCGAGTTGGATTTTGGTGGTGTTATGAATGCGGCAAGGGGCAAAGAGGGCTTTAACTCTTTTGGCAAGGGCAACGCAGTGGTTGCTCAGAGACTGAAAGAGTTCCTGCACACCAAGCTCGACTTGCTGCAGCAAAAGGGCATACAGGTGCTGCTTCTAACGCATACGGGTGCTGCTAAGGTGAGCAATTCACTTAGTCAAGACTTTACAGCGTGCGCGGCATCTTTGCCCAAGCAGAGCCTCGCGGTGGTTAACTCTTGGTGTGACCAAATTGGTCATGCTTGTACGGACGTACGGGTTATCCAACGGGAAGGTGAAAAGAACAAAGCTCAGGCGGTGGGCTCAGAGCGTTGGTTGGTGTTTGAACCCGAACCCGGACGCTTGGTTAAAAGCAGGGTTGGCTATGAGATGCCCGCTAGGATTCCATTTAGCTATTCAAACTATGTGGAGACAATGGGGGTGGACCTTACCAAGGATGAGGCGAGCAAATGCGTAGAGCTTTTGTCCATAGTCTCAGAAGAAACACTTGCGACTGCCATGAGCAGCCTCAAGAAAACAACAAAACTTAATAATATTGATGAGTTAAACAAAGATGTCCTAGCGGGTTTAGGGTTAGACAAGCTACGACAACTTAACAATTGGCTTGCTACAAAAGCCATATAGGAGTGAATAATGATTAGTTATCCTGACAACAAAACAGCAGTAGAGACAAACGTACCTCAAGAGGGTGATTTTATCTTCCCAAAAAATACTTATGACTTCAGCATCACAAGTGCTGCCCATAAGACGTATAGAACAGGCACAGAGGGCATCGAGATTGAGTTGGAGGGCTACTATGCTTCCGGCAAAACATTCCGCTGCTTTGACCGGGTTTTCCTGACTGCCAATGCGATGTGGAAGCTTGACCAATTCTTGGCGGGTCTTGGGATGTCCAAGCGCCCTGAGAATGACGATGAGCTTTCGGGTTTAATCGGCAAGAAAGGTAAGGCTGTTATCGGACCAAACGATGACGGTTACCCCAAGGTGCTCAAGTACAACGAAATTGAAGTCGCAGAGGATTGGTCCAAAGTCGGACCCCCTGCTATCCAAACTTCAGAGGATGTACCTTTTTAGTATTGCCATAGTGCATTTTGCACGTTAACACTAATCAGTGGGCGCAATCCGTGTGGGTATCCTTTCCTACTCCCCTACACCCGTGCGGGTTGCGTCCCTTTAAGGGGAAAACAATGAATAATCACGAGTATATAGAGAATATTGACCTCGCTGCGGCCATAGCCGGATTGAGTCAGAACGTCAAAAGTTTGACGGAAGTTATTTCAACACTAAAGAAAGAAAGTAAGACAAAGAAAGAAAATATATCTAGTAAAATAAATAATAATATAAATACTAATAGTAAATATATATATAATAGCAAGGACTGTGCCAAAATCAACGAGGTTGTAGCACATTATAAGACCTATCATCCAAACGCCCTCAAACGCCTCTCTAAGAAGAGTAAAACCTTTTTAGGGGTAAAGGGTCGGCTAGGGGATGGATACAGCGTGACGGAGCTTGTGGAGGCTGTGGACGGTATGCATAAGTCACCTTTCCACTTAGGTCAGAACGAGCAGAAGACAAAGTACCTTTCCTTGGAGCTTTGCATGAGAACCGCAGAGCAGGTGGAGCGGTTCATAGCTATTGCCCGGGACGATTCCCCGGACATGGGTGTGAACACAATGAAAACAGTTAACGCAGCGCAGGAGTGGCTAAAAAATGGATAACGAAGGTAGCATGTATTTTTTCAAGAGCCCATTCAATAGGCTCAATAAATTAATTTGCTCTATTTTTGGGTGCGTGATGCATCGTGTTACAGCGATGGCTTTCCCGCAGGACGAGATAGAGCCCATCGAGATATTGCTCGTTTGCCCGCGATGCAAGCAAGCTCATTGCCATTTGTGGCCGCATATTAGTGGGGACGATATGGTGGACGATATGCTAAACGGGGTTGAATTTATGCCCGACTTTGATGTTAAAAACAAAACTTTAAACTAAGGGGAGAACAATGGAAGAATCAACAGTACATTTGCCGGGTGGCGCAAGTAGGTTTGGGGGTGGTTATCAGGACACGGCCATGTTGGTACGCAACGAGGCCAAGTTTGACACCCATACGGGGCCTGTCAGAACACAACATGATATGACTCCTAAAGAGATAGCTGCCTTGGAAAAGCACTACGGGGCCAAAATAAATATGGACGTTGTAGTGGACACGCATGGAACAATGGACGATGCAAGCATTTGCAACGGGTGGTACCATGCACAACATCGACGCAGACAATTGGCGAAGGAGGCGTTGGAATCAAATGGAGAAAATAGACAAGATCAAATTTCTTGAGGTGCTGACGGCATTGAGTGACCTCTACGATGCACCCATCTCTCAGGGCAGCATTGGTTTGTATTGGGAAACCCTAAAGGGCTATCCCCTTGATGCCTTTATAGAGGCGGGGCGTTCACATGCTGAAACAAGCAAGTGGATGCCCAAGCCATCTGACTTTATCGACGCTATGAAGCGTGGCGATATGGACGCAGAGCAGCAGAGTGCTTTGGCTTGGCTAAGTGTCGTTAGCGCGGTGCGTGACGTTGGCTCCAACAGGGGGGTGTGCTTCGATGACCCGCTGATACATGCGACGATACGATCGTTGGGTGGGTGGATTGCTCTTTGCAGGAGCAAGTCGCAGTACTTCAACAGTACCGTAAGGGCATCGTTCATCAAGACGTATGCCCACATGCTATCGTGTGCCCAAAGTGGAAACGTACTTGGCACCCTTAAGAGTCTTGAACCACTCTATGGGGCAGAGAAGGGTAGCGACATGATAAACGTATCTACAGGGCTCCCGAGGGGCCCACAACACAAATTATTACAGGCACATGCCTCAGATATGGAGAAACAAAATGATGGGATTGACAAGCTTGTACGCAGAGTTTCAGAAGCTACGGAAATCTGTGGCTCTTCACGACGAAGCCCTGAGCAAGATGTTCAAGGAAAAGAAAGTAGTAGACAAAAGGTCAAAAGCCCTGCAAGGAATGATAGAACGTAGGGTTGAAAAGAAAATAGCGCGGGAGGAGGACTTAAGATATGTTGAACTCGATATCGAAAGATTGGAAGCACATGAACGAGAAGGAGAAGCAAAGGTGGGAGGACTTTTACAGGGACAACCCAATCAAGCCCAACAGGGGGGAGATGCCTTGGGACAGATACAAGGAAGGTTACCTACCACCTCGACCACCCATAGTTAATATACCTTGGGGGAAAGATGACACCTAGAAAGAACTTTGAGTCTCAGTCAGATTTAGAGAACGAGACTGCCGCTCTTGAAGCTCTTGGTGTGTCCGATAAATATGATTTCTGTAAGTTGCCCATTAGTTACAGATTGGATTTTGCGATGATAAGAAAGCGGGCAGGAGGACAATGGTTTGGAGCCAACATCATCGCATTTGTAGAAGTAAAGTGTCGCAAGGGGAAGTCAACCGACAGGGACGAGTTTTCCATAAGCGCATTGAAAATAACGCATGGACTGCTGCTTGCCCGCGCAACTGAAAAGCCTTTCCTCCTTGTTATAAAATGGGAGGACGAGACTTTGATGTGTAGCGTGGCGCAAGTAGATTGGAGGATACAGATGGGCGGCAGAGTGAAGACTCGCAGGGACAGCGCAGATGTAGAGCCAATGATGACATGCGTAATAGAGAACAGTTTTATGACACCCGAATCATTTTTTAGTAGGAGAGTAAAATGAATAAAATCTTAGAGGACATAATAGATGTACTTGTTGTTGTCGTTATTATCGTGGGTTTTGGTTTGCTTATGTTTGTTGGAGGTGGTTGCGCTCATAACGCACCTATCGATGGCATACACTTTCAGAATATGCACACAGGATGTGTATCAGATTTACGTGGAGAACCTGATAGTTGGTGCGAATGAGCGGCTTGAAGAGTCGGCGCAAAGGACACAACTACGAGAGGGAACTTGCGCGACTATTCAAAAAACACTTCCCTCACCTCGACATCAAAAGAGGCTTGGGCCAGGTCAGGGGCGGCGATCAAGGCCCGGATGTGGACATGCCGTTGTTTTGGGTGGAGGCGAAGAGGCACAAGAGGTGCAACGTCAAGGCGGCGCTGAAACAGGCAATAGAGGATTCTTCAGCAGATAATCAGAAGCGCATCCCGGTAGCAGTTTGTAAAAACGACCGCGAGGAATATGCAAGCGTGAGCATGAAATTGGACGACTTCTTGGTTATCCTAGAACGGCTATTGCCATGCGAATAACGGGTGCGATAGCAGTGGTTCTTCTTATGCCATGTTGCGAACTTCCAAAAGAGATCTTATGTACAAACCATTGTTGGAACGTTCGGGACTGCGCCCAAGAGAACGACCCTGAACACCGGGTTGATAGCTTGTTACCCGTCGAGGAATGCGCCGCATACTGTGAAGAGCGATGGAGCTACGGCGAATTGAATGATGCGTATAAGAAACACAAGAAGTATAACCATGACAGAGAATTAAATAGAGGAGTAAACGGATGCAAGTACTTGAGCTACTTCGCAAGGAGATACGGAGCAGGAGCAGAATGCATCGATGGGGTTGTTAGTGTCAGTGTTGACGGTGAAATTTATGACTGTTACGTGAGATAAAAATGAATCGCTACGGTCTATATTGACTAAACAGTACGTCCCACAATTGTGGGTTCAGGTTGTGAAATAGCATCATCCCCCGGGCCGAATTTTCTGCGAGGTCTTCGTTGCATATATGAACCACACCGCTCTCCGACCCATACTCCTTTGTCCTATCGTCCATCCACATGTTGCTTAGAATAACGTGCCATATCTCGTGTATAAGCGTGTGGCGCTGCCCTGCGTAATCGAGCTTTCCGCTGATGCTTATCTTGCGCTCAGAGAAGCAAGTTAAACCGTCAAGCTCTTCACCATCTAGTTCCACCTTCTCTTCACACGACAAGCGAAACCTGCCCCAACCTATATTGAAATAAGCAACACCCTTTTTGCGTAACTCCTCAATCAATTGCAATGTTATACTCCTCTAGTATGTGGGGAATTTCCCTACACCTATTTTCATCCCAAAGTTGCCGAACGGCAATTCTGCGATTGCCCATGTACATATATGCGCCGGGACATCTCTTCATGGGGTCTTTTGTGGCCTCAGGGAGTTCAGTATGACCCCATACATCAACTGCCCCTAGAAAACGGCACAGCGAGGCGCTCAGGAGGTCTACGGCATACTTTTGGTAGGCTGTTGGATGCTCATGGTTGAAGTCCCCCCGAACAGCTATCGCTAGAGCTTTAGTATTCCATCGACGTGCGTGGACCCCACAATCTTTCAAGTTTAAGCACTGAAATGTCTTGCTATAATCTATGACAAAATGGTAAGGGGATTCACCTCCCGTCATTCCAATGCGCGGGTGGTGTTGGAACCACTTTGAAACATGGAGCCCAAAACAATGTTCACTATTAGCTATTGCATCTGCACTTTCGCAGTACTCACACTCATGCGAGTTGCAATTTAACTTCGGGCCTATCCTGTGGATGACCACCTTCTCAGGTGCCCTTAAGCGTCTTGATTTACCATCGTCAGATTCTTCGATGATGTTTATACACTTTAGTTCAAAATCCATAGCATCGTACTCGACTCTACCATGAGAATTGCAATCCTCCAACTGCTCCCCACTCAGGTTTGGTGAAGGAGTCAAGCTCGGCTTCTCCGTAGAGTTCACCAAAAAGCTGTAGTCTCTTTGAGGCATTGAGCTTCGCTCCAACTGCTGCGCGAATGCGTTCAGCACCAAGCTCAGTATATACTGTAGTACATCCACTGCCCTCTTTATATTTTTTAGCAGCGGCAAGCTCCTGCTCTACTTTTTTTCGAGGGAGTCTACCCCCGCTATCACCTTGGCTTTTAGTTGGTCCCTCTGAAGGCGAACCTCTTTGGCCTTAAGCAAGGTGCGACATGCATTGTAGCCAAGGGCAGAGAGCACCGCGAGTGCTGCCGCTATACCCGCAGCGAGTAGAGGGTTCTGTACGTGTCCACCATTCTGTATTGCCTCAAGTGCAGTAGCAATTGCAGGTAGTAATATGGACGCTGCTATGCCTAGCTTGGATGCCGTCCACTCTGTTGTTTGTTTACCATCTTTCATGTTTTCTCCTTATACGCTCCCTACGTCTGTAACTATAAAACTAAAACCGAAATGGTAGGTACCCGGGAGTGCCGGACTAGTTCCCATTTGAATGTCTAAATAAGATACTGTTGGAGATGTAGTGTTATCTATGAATATCCACGATCCAACCCCGGCGCCCGCGGGCACCTGTGTGTACAGCATAGCTGTTGCACTATCGCTCAGGCGTATGGCCAACTCCACATGATAGGTCCAACTCTCATAATAAGCGCTCGCCGCCCACGCAGGGAATGGTGGACTTGCTTGAGGGAGTACACCCAAGTCGGTACACCCAACCACGTTCATCATTGGCAGTCTCGGAGTGCTTGCCCCGGTAGTCTCCGCAGTATCATATGTGCCCCTAGCCACAACAGGCGAGGAGGAACCCCCGCCGCCACCACTGCCCAAGTCGAGGGTATTCATGGTCAGTTTTATGTCACCTGACCTGAGATTAAACTTTATGGGGCGATAGTTTGCTGACATTATGCCCTCCTTAATCGCAGCTTGAAGTGTAACTCGAAAAGATCTGTACCACCACCTGACGATGTAACAGGTACACCAATGTCTAGTGTGCGCAGCACTAGCTTGTTCGTACCCGAGATTAACCCGAATTGATTTGGACTGATCTTCGCCATGTTATGATTTCTCAAGCCTTATCTTAAAATACAATTTAAATATATTAAAATCCTCTATGCTGCCACCTGTTCGCCCCGGATCCCCCGTGGGTTCCGGCCAAGGTATCTCGGCGGGCCAAGGGTAGGGTGGCGTATTGTCCCAATCGCCGTCAATTGGTAGCCTATAGATCCCATCCCCTACTTGTTCGGCGTTGTAGGTGCCGTGTGCCGGATTACCATTTGCAAATCTTGTCGGGTGTGTACATCGAAGTCTTTGTCCTGTGGGGAAGTCGCTTGGGCCACCCTTTAAAAATCTACACCAATACCAACGGAAGTTGCTTGGCGGCCCAAGGGGGTGCGATACCCCAAGACGTTCGACTACGTCGAGGACTGCTCCCGGTTCCCCAAACAAGGTGTCATCAAAGGTTCCCGGGACAGGGGGGCTATAGCCGCCGCTTTCGGGATTATAGCGGCAGTATATTCCACCCGCATCGTAAATCCCGGAGGTAGCCCCGTATGGACTCCTTTCTGTTTCCCACCACCAATCGTTACTTTCACTATCGTCATCGTGCATTGCAGAATCAATATTCATTTTTAGCAAATACCACCCGTACTCTGCGGGCCTATACCATTCTAATTCGTCATCAAAGGTTGCACAAGAGGTGAAACTAAGCACCGTGACGGGGACGTATGTGGCCGACCCTCGCTCTGAGGGAGAACATTCCCTTGAAATTATCCTCTCCTCTGTAAAATCGTCGATAGCAACATTTGATACTATGTCTGTGGGGGTAAGGGTACTAAGGGATGTGTAAGTAGAGATCAATCTTTTATATATACCCTGACCAACATCGATAACAGGATCTCGGCCATACACAAAATCACCACTTATGGGATCGGGAGGATCGCCATCACCCGTGGGGGGCTGTTCATTTGGGTCCATCCCCGGTAACAATATGGACAAAGGGGATACGCTCCATGAAGGATCCGGCGTTTCTTGAGTTGGCATCTGATAGTTAAACATATTTGGATTAAGAATTGTACCCTCTATGTCTACTTCGTTAGGCCCGGGAGCTTCGCTGCTTGCGACAGGTACGCCAACGTCAATGGTGCGGATATTCAGGTGGTAACCATTTGCCCTTAGCGTGAACTTGTAATCGTCTGACACTATGCCAACCTCATAGTTATTATGCCACTCATAGTCATGTCTTCAGGCATATGGCCAAGCTCATTAGACCACTGTGCGATAGTCCCTACCGTATGTTGTTGTGCGTCTAAAACAGGCAGCGTCCAAGGTATATTCCTGTTGGTGGGATACCCGGAGGCGACGGAATACCCAAAGTTAAGAAACAGTATTCCTGTACCCTTGTGAAACCCATCAGAGGATTGCCCAAAAAAATCAGGGTGTCCCATCTGAACATATGCTACCGTCCCGTATGGGATAGGACTTGCGTTGTTACCGCAAGTGCGAAGGCGTTGTCCTGCGGGGAAATCCGCAGGGGTCCCCTTAAGAAATTGGATGGTGAATGTGGTGCCGATGTTGGGCGCTTCTATATAGATAAGTGCGTCAGGTTCTGTTCTAACAGGGTCATCAAATGTTCCTGTCGGATTAAGAGCAGATGGGGCCACCGCAACACCACCTATATCAGGTGCGTTAAATCGACAACATACTCCCGCACCGTTATTTAGATTGTGGTATGAACTGTAGTTCTGTTTTGAATATATAGGCAGATCTGTAACAAGAGTATAGTCACCACCACCTATAGGAGTGATGCTTTGCACTTCGGGCAGCACCACACCCGATGGCCCCGGAACAAAATTATAAAGCGGGTCAGGTGAGTTTAAAAACTCATAGAGGGGATGCAATTTCGCCGCCTGTGGCCCAATAAATTCTCCCGTAACCGGGGATGCCCTTATTTGTGGAAAACTATCAACATCTGTTGGGTTGATCCAACCACTTATGGACTCTATGGACTCGTATTTGTTTGCTTCTAGTTGTAAAATCATCTGAGAATAAGGATAAGTCATCCTAGTATTGTCCGGCCCATAGTTAGGAGTGTCCACATAGGAGTCTGCCGTCCTTGGGTCTATACTATAAAGGCTGCTTCCTAATTCATCTACGGGCAGGTTGCCGTCTGCCTTGTAGGGATTGGATATTTTAAAGGGGATGTATTCAAACCCCGAAGGCGCCACCGCTGCCGTGGTAGGCACACCAATGTCTAGAGTCTTCAGCTCTACCGTATACCCACCTGTCCTTAACTTAAATGTCGGCATCTTTTCACCTATGGAGTTGGGTTTATCTCATCGTAGATCCGAACGTAGAAACCTCTGAATGTTTGCACTAAATCCTCACCGGGCGCTATCCCATCTTCCTTAAAAAGTTCTATCTCGGCGGGGAACTTTCCAACCTCGGACATGAATCCCGTAGGGGGGTTGCCGGACACCTTGCCCTCTAGTCGCTGCTCGGTTGTACCCGCCAACACAAACCCCGTTGTTGCGAGTGGATCTGTAAACGCAACAGAGAATGTGACCACAAAATCTGTTAGATCGAAATTCTCTACTTCGATCATAACGGCAGGCGCGGTATCGTGTTTAACATATTTAATTACCATTTTGTTTGCTCCTTAATATGTGATCGAGAATGATTTTAAGGTCATCATGTATCGCTTCTTGTTTCGATTCTAATATGGCGAACCCCTTCTCTATTTCCGT
>Ga0080013_1003958_pt1 | contig 14951 bp, 17 predicted proteins | sample ETNvirenome_6_85_FD_69236 | JGI IMG/M metagenome (GOLD analysis project Ga0080013, IMG submission 69236) | Marine viral communities from the Pacific Ocean - ETNP_6_85 (SPADES assembly) (version 2) | ecosystem: Environmental > Aquatic > Marine > Oceanic | place: Pacific Ocean | collected 2013-06-19
TAGGTGGCTTCATCGCTTCAGCAGCCACAGCCCCAGTAGCAGCGGTAGAACCAACAGCGAGTAATCCGATTGCATATTGAGGACTGAAGCCCATCTTCAAAAGGATGCTGTAAGGCGATTTGAGAATCTGGAATGTACGCTTCCACTTAGCAGACTCTGCCTCTAAGTAATCTACCTTGCCTAATATCCAATCCCGCCAGATTTTAGTCTTGTGGTATAGCTGTACAGGAGAACGGGCAACCATACCCGGAGCCGCAACGATACCATAACATACCTTGCGAAGTGCCCACAGAACTTTCTTAGGTAGCCACAGGATCAAAGTTAGTAGCACTGTAAAGAAAGAGGTTACCCGAACTGTGGGTAATGTTACTCGGATTCTAGGTACAAAAAACATTTTTTTCAACACATTTTTTAGTTTACTCATTATAATAATCCTCGATAAATAAGTTTTGCTTTGTTAGCTGCATGTAAGTCTTCTAACTGATCTTTATTTCCCCCAAAATATGGAACTGCAAACCCCTCATCACACATTAACTGATTTATACTCACAGTATCCTCATGCTTATTATACTCGAAAAGTTCCCCTATTATTCGCCCAAACTTACCTATATCATGGCTTATGAGCTTTGCATAACTCCCTACAGGGCATTGAAGTTGTAAGAAGCTTTTTGATAGTAACCCCCTTACTTTTTCTTCTTTATTCCTAGTGCGGGACTCAGGTGTGTCTATACCGTATAATCTAATCCGTTTTTTAGTTAAAACTACACCAAACCCTAAATCAATGTTTACATCTACGGTGTCACCATCTATAATTCTATCTATTGTTACTTTATATTCGTACATATATTTTCCTTATGAAAAAAGCCCACCGGTATAAGATGGGCTTTTTCCTGAACAGGGTGGGCGTTATTTATCGACCGATAGCGAAGAATCCTACATTAGCTGCACTAATGTCATCAGTATTTGCTACCTGTACAAATTCAGCGTCCGCAGCGTTATCATTGTCTCCATAATATGCTAATAGCAGATCAGAAGCCCAATAACACTGTACTATATCTGACGTGAATGTGATGTGATCAATCTTATCCAATCCTAGGTTTGTAGCCGTTAAAGCTTCACCTCCTGTTGGGTAAGAAGAATCAAACGCAATTGTTCCTATTACAAGTCTTTTGTTACCGATTACTGTTCTACCAGCATCCGGAACTGTAATTGTCAAGGCCATGGCTTTCGCCTCCTATCTTATCATATAGCCTAAAAAGTAGACCGGGGTGGGATTGCTCCCAATCCCCGGCCTGTAATTTACTAACTAACTGTTATTACGCAGTCAGGTCAGTGATCTTAGCTTGGTGGAAGAAGCTGTAGCATCGGAGTTCTGCCATTGTGTAGAACAGTCCCCTGACCGCCAAAGCGTCCACAGCGAAGAAGTCACGGTTCTCGATGTATTGAGTAGGCTGTGCTACCGCAACTTCAAGATAATCCGTGTCTAGTACGAATACGTTGGAACCAATTTCCGTACCGCCGTTGTCAGCACTCTTAGGTGCATCAGCGTCAGGGAGGATCGGGATTCCCATGTATGTCGAGAGTTCCATACCAGTCCTAGTACCTGCGAAGGTCTTCTCTGAACCAACATTCACCTGATAGGTTTCAATACCCATGAAGCGTTGCTGGGTCTGGAGGAGTTCTTCAAGTTTGAAGTACTGGTCATGTCCGGTTACGATGAGCTTAGGCTCACCACCGTTTTCACGTACAGCCTGAATTGCAGAATTCAAGGTCTCTAGTGTAAGGTCACGGGCTGTACCACCATTGTTAGAAACAGTAGCAGCAGCGTTCCATGTACCAGCAGTTCGACCGCCCTGAGTGAGGTCATATGCCCCAATTTCTGAGCCAGCGTCACCACCAACGGTTGATAGTACACGTCCATCTTGCTCAACAATAGAGTCGATAGATGTGACACCGTTGTTACCTGAACCAGTGACGAACAAAATGTCACCAGCGACAGGAGTGGCATTGAATACCTCACCCGTAAAGGTTACAGTAGTAGCTGTAGTGGCATCCACAGTAAGTGGGTTGTCATTACCAGCGTCTGTACCCATGTTAGCACTCGCACTCTGATCATAGATCAAACATGTGTCGCCAATTTGGAAGTTATTACCTCGTGGGGTAACAATCGTGATCACTGCGTTAGTTGAGTTAGTAGCGGAAGCAACTCTGGCCCATCGCATTCGGAGTGTCTCCTGTTGGAGTTCCTTTACGTGGTCACGCTGAGAATGTTCGTTCTCAGTCGCCAGAATGTCGCCAATACCACCCTCAAGCTGAGCAGTGTACATTGCCTTGACGGATGATGCGAATGTGGTCGCAACGATTTTCGGCAGTCCTGAGACTAGCTGCAAATCGGAAACGTCAGGCGTTGGTAGTGTGCCAAGTTCAGTTACCGGTCGGGATCGTCCCGTACCACGGTCTGTCCTAACACGCCAACCAGCCGTATTACCCCATGTAGCATGGGGAATGGCATTCCAGAAACGTGTCTGGTTGTTTAGTGCTTGCCATACCTTACGTCCATAAGTTGTAGTAAAGATATTACCGGAGGTATTTGAACCACCGTCAACACCATAAGCTGTGCCAGTGAAAGCCTTCTTCAAAAGAGGGTTCTCACCAAGAACACTAGCGTTTGCACTACGATTTACTTGGGCAAGATATTCAGCAATAGAAATGTTACTCATGTGCTAAGTTCTCCTTAATTACCCGTTAATTCCGAAGCTCTGGAGAATTTCAGTTGGGACACCATCATAGTCTCCTGCCATTACTTTTCCTTCGAGTCTTCGGACTTCTTTATCGTCCATTTTTACGAGAACGTCGAGAAGGTCTTCCTGAGTAGTGATGGAACCCTTTTGGAGGGGTTGCTCACCAGCACCTAGGTCAATCAACGCAGGAGCTTTCAAGGTATTTGCTTCCTTGAACCCAGACTTGTTGAGTCGAGCCGCAACTCCATCAGTTACCTGATCATTGATACTGGATTTTAGGTCTTCCAGTTCTTTACCCAAACGTTGAAGTGCCAACCGCTGTTTTTCTTCCTCAGTCAGGTTGTCCTTGTCGGGGTCGTCGTCTTCCCAGTTCCCTTTCTGAGAGGTAGTATTAAGTTGTGATCCACCGGGGCTGTCGTGGTCTAGAGAACTTCCGGTCGGAGACTCAGTTGGTCGTCCTGCTGTAGCAGTTGACGTGTCTGGGGAGATGGTCTTTGAACCGTCATCCGAATCTGCTCCGCCTTTTAGGTTTCCCTTTTCAGCTTTGTTAGTGGTTTTACTGTCTCCAGTACCAATTCCTGCGCCTTCAGCCTTTAGAACTTCAAATACCTCACCGGCAATTTCTTTAACAAGTTCTGTTCGGGCTGTGTCTTCTTCTAATTGAAGCTGTTCTTCGTAGTCAGCTTCCTCATCCTCGCTTAGCCTTGCATCCATTTTGGCAAGAACTTCTGCAAGGGCTGCTAGCCCTAGGTTAGTTCCTTCCATATGTTTCTCAATAGATTGAGCGATGTCGTTTTCCATAAAATAAATCCTCCTAATAAAGGTAGGGATCACCCAACCTAAATCCAGTCCATTCCATTGCTTATGGATTAAAACGTTCCCAGTTGGAAACGAAAAAACGAAGGTTAATATAAACCTTCGCTTTTATTATACTATGACGTATTTAATTTTTAGCACTTTGAGAACTATTCCTCAATAGCTAAATCTACTTTACCGGTAATAAGTTCATATACTTCTTGTCGAAAATTATATAATGGAACTTGCACAAGCTTTTTTAGCTTGTCGCATTGTGCCCCTTCAGGTAATGCCGCCTCTAGTTGATCAAGTACTGATCCAACCATACGACTGTGCTTTGCTGATATCCATGCGATCTCTTGTCCTGTTGTAGCTCCATTGTCCATTATATTACCCTCGCTTCGCTTCGTGTCCACTTCCATTTAAATGTTGTATTAGGAAATTTACAAAATCATCTTTAAAGTGGTAATCAAGCACTTTCTCCTCAATCCATTTCCCACTCCCAGTTTGGGCATCCTTGCTGTCTGGGCGAGGTGAGGAACCTTCTTCATCTTTCATTTCCACTTTCTGTGTACGCTTATAGCCTTTGCGCTTCCGCATAGTTGGTCTACCACTCTTATCCTTCGTTGCATACGTTGTTGCAGGAACCCATACTTCTTGCTCCTGAGTCTTAATTCCAGTCATTTTTTCCCTGTCGGGAATAGTGATCATAATTTTCGAATCCGGAGAACCAGACTGAAGCGTTATTTCTTCCAGTGCAGCCCCAGTTGCTGACTGATAATCAGTCTGTATCTTAGAGTGTATTTCCTTCACCCACGCCGTAATAGCTGTGCTTAATGAATCAGAGATGTTTGCCATTGTACTCCTAACACTTAATTATACTTAGTTAGGAAGTATTTTTGCCCACTCAGGCGGGAGTTCAGTATCAAACCCTGATATAGTAGAATCATACTTATCTAAATAAATAACTTCTTTCCCTACCTGACCATGTTGAGGATGGTAGTATAACACGATTTGTTTAGGTCTACTCACAAGGTGAAGTCTACTTATTACAAACTCATCTCCACCCTTAGGAGTCCCGCAAATATGCAGACTACCTGTACCTATGTCCATCTCGTCTACCCTATGGAAATGACCTATCAACACATCATCAAAGTAATCATAACTTTCAAACGAACTATCGGTAACTGCTACATTATTGTATTGTATCACTTCTCGTAGGTTCGCTACCGCCCTCTTTATGGAAGTCTGCGCCCCACCTCCAGCAATACTATCTCCATGCATTATCAGAATTTTTCGCCCTGCCACATCGAAGACATGGCTAAAAGACTTGGGTATGTCTATTTCTATATTCTTATGGTCTCGTAGAAAGACTCCTACCCACTGATACAACATGTAGTCCCAATCCATGTACCTGTCTTTGGACGGAATCTTCCTAGTCATCCTTCCGTGGTTTCCAACAACAGCTTTTATCCTGATATTATCAAAATGGGGAGAGAGGAATGCAATAGATTGAGATATTACATAAGCCCCTATAATCATCTGCATCATACAGTTATCTACATTAGTTCGGGCTAATTCATCATGTATATCCCCTGAGATCATATCTCCAAGCATAGGAATTACCAGTTCATCTATTGGACACATGTTCCTACGGTACTCTGCAAGATTAAGGACTTGGTTAGACCAACCCCACATACGCTTACTGAACAAATCTATATCATATTCATTAAGACTTAGGGTTTGTTCTTTCTTAACATTATCCCCTACGTGGGTGTCTGTGAGGGGTGCCACCATTACCTGAGACTTTGCTCCAAAGTTCTTTGGGCGGGTAGCCTTGGTTCGGTTCTTCTCCCCCCGACGAATTTGAGGAGTAAGGGCAGGAGTGAATTCCTGTATCGCATCTAAAATTAAATCGTTGCTACCGCCAGATGCGAGGGCTTTCTTGTAAAGCGTTCGATACATCTTCATATCCGCTTCTACCGTGGCAATTTTCTTGTCTAACTTTAGTTTCGCATCTAAGAACACATCATCTTCAGTTACCTCTGCTGAGGCTAAACGAGTATATTCATAAGCGTCACCATTATCTGCGTACCATCGCTGTATCGTACTTCGATGAATAGTAATACCATACTCATCGTCAAGCTGTCGAGCTATACTTGTCCAGCCCATACCATCCTCTCGCCATTCTAATATCTCTTTCTTCACGCTTTCTGGAATTGAATACATACCTCTGTTCATGTTTGCTCTCCTTTACTCCGATGGGTTATCACAACACCATCCTTCACAATCATAACATACATTTTGGCTACATGTGGCACAGTAGGCAGTAATTTCTTCTACCGTATCCTCACATACATCGCAATATTCTAGGGGTTCCTCCATATACTATTCCTTTTGTGCCCTGCCATGTTATTCTGCTTAGATTGTTTCTTTTGACTTTTCTGATCTCTTATCGTACTGGTGTTTAATCCTTGTACGTCTCTATTATAATAAGGAGCCTTTGCTTTGTCAAGGAACTGTTTCGCTACATGTTCTGTGAGGGCTGCAATCTGGGTACCCCGCTTATTAAAATTTTCTAGCCCCACTGTGTGGGAACCATCGCTAGTTCGCTTTATTTTCTTCCCTCTGTGCCCCCCATAGGTAGGAGTAAAGATACCTGCACTAGTAGACACATGTGCTGTCCCGCCTGACGCTAATCCTGCGCCACCGTTTGCCACTTGTGCCCCTGCCCCATCGCCTACTCCATGTCCACCAGTTCCTTCTTTTTCTAGGTGTTCCAATGCTATCTCTGGGTACTCTTCAGGGTTCTTTTTACGATGAGCAACTAGCTCAGCATAAGTCATCTGCTTCGGAGGCTCAGGTTTAGTTTTAGGTTTTATTTTATCCTGTATGATTCCCTTATAATTAAGTTTAGGTTTAAATAGCTCCTCTTCTGCCGCAATCTTCATGGGGTCTACAAGATTATTTGAACGGGATGGCTTTGCCACATTTGGATCAGCGGGGGCTGGATCGGACATGTCGTGTTCTTCGGGTAGCCCCCATTCCCTGTTCTCCTTTTTTCGTTGCCGTTCCACTCCCCATGAGTCCACATCTCGTTCCTCAGTAGTGTTTTTCTGGGTGGTGTCTGGTGTCTGCCACGGAAACTGCCCACCAAACTTTTTATTGTTCGTCTTTCCATTTTTTACTAATTCCATGATCTCTGTAGTGGAAAGTTCTGTTTCAGCTTTAGCAATAAAAGGTGATGCATTATATTGAGGAAGTTTATTAATGCCGTAGGTATCAATTAGTTCTCTAAAGTTCCCATCATTAATTAATTGCTTAACATGATTTGTGTAATCAGTAAGGTTATTCATCCGTATCATCTATCCTCTGTACAGGATCAGATGGTGTACTAGGGGTTGTCTCAACTTCCGGAGGGACAAAAGCTTTCATTACTGCTCTTTCTACCTGCCCAAGTTGACCCATATTTAATGTAGCGGTATAGTCAGTAACTCCGTGTTGGAACCATACTTTATTTCCATCTGGTTGTACACTCTTAATTATAGGAAATGGGTAACCCATCTCAGCTAATTGTTGTGTCCAAGGTTTAGATGCTAGTGAGAGTTGGAGAGGCGCACCTCCACCCCCCGGTGGGGCACCCCCTTCTTCACCACCTTGAGCAGCTTGCTCTTGCTGCATTTGTTGTTCCTGCTGCATCTGTTGCATCTGCTGTTCCTGTTGCATCAACGACAATGCTTGTGCCTCTGCACCCATCTTAGCCATATTCACTTGCTGACCGGATACAACAAATTCAACATTCTCAGCATCAATATTTTGTTCTTTCAACTCAACATCATATCCTTGTGCAGCAAGCTGTTGTGCCAACTGTGTGCGTTGTAGTGCAAAAGATATTCGTGTGGATTCAGCTTTTTCTTCCGGTGTAGGAAGAACCATCTTCCAATCAGTGATACCAAAAGTATCCAAAATCTTAGGGAACACTCTTTCATGGAAGATACGTTGATCTCCTTCTACAACCCTGCTCATAACAACAAGCTGTGTGGTTTGGGTAGTAAGACCCCCAAAGCCCTCTGGAGCACCCTGCCACGCAGGAGTTACACCCCACATGGAAGCCACTCGTTCTCTAATCTCATTCCTTATGGGTAGATAATCCATTTCCTGCATAGTGTGGAAAAGTCGAACAAGGTCTACTCTACCACGATTATTACGAGAGGAAACGGCTACCATAGGCATATAGTTAGTATCCTGTTTGGTCTTTGACTCCCACTGCTGTCGCTCCCTACGGAGAGAATCAGGGTCATCGGTAGATACCATCAACATCGCTGCTGGCATCTTACGCTCAAAGAAGTACCTGTAAAGGTTCTTATCCATCCCTAGTAAGGTCAATGCCTTTTCAAAGAGTGTTAGGATAGGTGACCACCCAAAGGTATCGGTCGGATAGAACTTTGATAAGTGTATTATTTCATCGTCTAATAGATAGTAAATAGCGTTCTTGTGGCTATACTTATACATTGCGGGTTTCAGTGGGAAACCGCAGCCTTTCTCTGAGCAGATTAAAGCTTTCTTCTCTTCATCGGTGGGGGTATCCTTTTCCACCACTTTGAAGCGATGGGCAGGGCAGAACCAGTGGAAGTTTTCCGGAAGTCCTCTTGCATCTAGGTCAAAGTCCGTAATTGCAGGGTCTAGGTGACGAATTTCCACTAACTTCTGTTCAAGCTTACCGTCTTTGACAACATAACTCTTATTCAACAGGATAAAAGCATCATCAATAGAGTTCAAGTCGAAGTGAGCTAAACGAAGAACTTCTTCTAATGTTTTGTGGAATCGGTTGGCATCCCCTATGAACTCATTAATTTCATCAAGCTGACTTTCATCGGGGTTATTGACGGTAGGCTCCCACACGATCCCACGCCGAAACACCTCTGATGTAATGTGTTGCAGGGGTGCTCGTATCTCTTGAACTTGGGTAGCAATCTTGTTTAAGTCCCCAACGAGTTGGGTACGGTAAGCCATCTGGTTCCGAATCCATGAGTTAACAATAGATTCAATACCAATTTGAAGGGGTAGAGACCCCGTACTTCCGTCATCAGCCTTACTTAAATGAAACTGTCCAATTTGGTTTCCTAGCTCAACCAGCGTATTTGCTGCATTTGCTGCCTGAGGTGCGAAATCATTTATCTTCATTCATTACTCCAGTGGTTGTTGAGCATCCATACCTATTATTTTAAGAATATTATCCATTCCTTTTTGTCTAAGTTGTGCTGATTCAGATAATGGTGTCTTAGGTATTTCAGATTTACTTTTATCTATCTCATCTAGTTGTTCTAGAAGATTAAGGTTTTGTTCTCGTAGCACACTAATTTCATCTTCCAGCTTCGAATATTCTATTTCATCCAATCCGGTTAGATTTATGCCCTCCAAAACCCCTTCAGCCGTTGCTTCTTTTATTACAGCTTCAAATGCCCCTTCAGTAAGGACGGTCATAGCTGCATGGTCGTCAGGAATTTCATCTGTGTCCGCATCAAAGGATTCTAAGTCACTATGCCATGCGTTGAGCACACGCCATGTACCTGCGTTATCTCTTTTTGCTACATATTGAGCACTATGTTGTCTTAACGTTGAACCTACTTCAGCCATTCTACTCTCCTTCTCTCATATTATACTTATGCTATATGGCATTTTGACCACCCGCAACTGTGGCAGGTAGTACATCCCCCTTCTTCCACTAAGATAGGTGAATCACAACATGAACCTTTTGCAAGAACCATTGTATTATCTAAAACTGGGGTTGTCAAGCGTTGTATAGCTTTTATTCGCTCATCTTCATAGGATTTAGATAAATTAGCAGTCCACGCCTTATAATCTCCGTTCGATGACCCGTCCCAAGTAGCGTATAACAACTCTGGGTTATATTCCGGTATTTTATACTCCGATTTAGTCTCAGCCACCAATACCTCTTTCTCCCTACTGCCTGACCTATACACTGTAATTCCCTTACACCCATTCTCATAGGCTAACATATAAGCAGACCCAACATCTACTTGTGTAGCAGAGTTTGGTAGGTTAATAGTTTTAGAGATACCTGAATCACAAAATTCTTGGAATGCCGACTGCATGAGAACATGGTCTTTACCTGAAATCTCAGGAGATGTAATATAAACATTCTTTACCCACTCAGGCACATCTTCTCGTTCCTTCAGTGAGCCACCCTTAGAAATATGTTCCATTAGGTCTTCTGAATAGAAACCATACGTTTTAGCATCCTGTTCAAAATACTTATTAGTATAATAAAGTGTTTCGCCCTCTAGAATGTTCATTTTCTTCCATGCTAATGCAAAAGTTGGTTCTATACCACTTGAAGTGTTAGCCAACATTGATATAGTTCCAGTTGGTGCTACAGTTAGCCTACAAGCATTCCTAAATTTCAAGTCCTCTGCCGCAAAATCAGAATTCCCCCACGATGGGAAGGTACCCCGCTCCGCAGCTAGTATTTGTGACGCTATGTCAGCCCTTGTTTGGATAAACTTCATCAGTTCTGCGCCTATAGAACGAGCTTCATCTGAATTGTAAGATACACGCAGTTGAATCAACAGGTCAGCAAACCCCATCACCCCTAAACCAATTTTACGGGTAGCTTTTGTCATTGCCTCAATATCTTCAGTAGCATATTCATTCGCATCAATTACGTTATCTAGGAAACGGGTGGCAGTTTTAACTGTTTGCGCCAACTCATCCCAATCAACATTATCTTGCCACTTAACAGAGGGTTCCGTTGAGGTAGATGACTCAGTAGGTTTGAAGAATTCAGCCAAGTTGATAGACCCTAGGTTACAGGATTCGTTCCCTAGTAGTGGTTGTTCCCCACAAGGATTGGTGGCTATCATTCTCCCATGCTCTTTTTGAACTTTGTTATCTTTGTTTATGGTGTCTAGGAAGACCATTCCCGGCTCCCCATTCCTCCATGCGCCTTTTACAATTTTACTGAATACTTGCCTTGCATCCAGTTCCTTAACTAGCGTATTATCACGGGGGTTTAGTAAGGGATAAGTAGACCCAGATTTAACTGCCTTCATAAAATTATCAGTCACCCCAACGGAAAGGTTGAAGTTGTGGATTTCACCCTCAGTTTTTTTACAGTCTATAAACTCTAGTATATCGGGGTGGTGTACATCCATAACTGCCATGTTCGCCCCGTCACGCTTACCCCCTTGTGTAATCATCGAAGAAACACGGGATAGAGTTTTCAGGACTTCAATAGGCCCACATGATACACCATGAGTTGTCTTAATACGATCTCCTTTTGGGCGAAGGTTTGATAGGGCAAATCCTGTGCCACCACCAAATTTTTGAACCATAGCAGTATCGTGGGCAGCTTTCATTATACCTTCCATACTGTCTTCAATAGGGAGTACGAAACAAGCACTTAAAGTACCTTGTTCAGTACCACCATTCATCAGGGTTGGAGAATTAGGAAGGAATTTATTTTCTGCCATGATATCGTAGAAATCATTTGCCATCAGCTTAGCATCTATCTCATGCTTCCCGTAAAGGGGTTCTACCTTCGCCACACCCTTAGCAACCCGTTTAAACATCATCTCTGCGTTTTCTATCACCTCTTCTTTGTCATTTTTCATATAATATCTTTTCCTTGCGATCACTTCTGCTTGAGGCGATAGTTGTACCATGTAATTCTCCATTCCTTTAAAGTAACAAGGGCTTATCCCCCCTATGTAAACACATGAGGCACAAATTATTTTCTTTTATCCACGCTTTGGGAGTACACGACCTATTGTTACAATTAGGATTTGGTGCGCCCGGTAGGGGGAATTGTGCGTCGTCCATTGAAGTATTATACTCCTCATCTTTGGGGCTTTCAAGCTTTTCTAACCACGTTTTTACGGGGTCTTTTCCTCCTTTGTTTGACTCCATTGAATCCACCCATCCTTGGAGATTTCCGATAACCTCCATCCCATACAAATCCGTTTCGTAAGCCGCCTGTAAAGCCATACCTACACTAAAGAAAGCGTCACCGTGACCGGCTACAGTCGTAGTAGCTTTCAAATCATTGTTGACCTGCATCATCTGAGTATTTTGTTTAGGGTCATCTAACAATGAGGTGCGCCCTCCTAAAATAAGCTCCTCCATTATACCCGCCATAGTTGCCTTTGATTTTGGAGTAAATGAGAGGGGTACCCACACATTAGCTAAGCCCCTATCTTCTAACTCTGCTCGTGTATTATCTATGTAGCCTCTAGTCATATTAAAGTTTTCTGCAACCTCATTTAAGTACCCTACTTGATCGGTATAGTTCCACCCTTCTAAATAAGATGAATGAATCTGTTCAACTTTGCTTCGAGTCTTACGGAAAATAGCTAAGTGGCTTGGGTGACGTTTCTTACCCACATCAAATCCACCAAAAACTTCAGTATGCTCATCAAATTTGTGTCTAGCTAACGCAGGTAAATTACGTAAACTTGGATCAACAATTTTATTTATATCCTCACCGGAAAAATATGTCTCACTGCTATAAAAGGGTTCAAGCAAGAACTCTGAGGCAAATGATTTTGGTTTAGCTTTTTGGTGTACCTTCAACTCTTTTTCATTGAATATTTCAGGGGCTAGCACAGGTCGTCCGGGGACGGGATCAAATACTGGGAGCCTCCTATGTCTGAATCGTTCATCCTGAGCTAACTTAGTAAGGATATCGTCAGGTAATAAAGGAGTGCCTACTACTACAATAGGTGCTCCTTTGTTTGGTATAAACATGCTTTCTGTAAGGAAATGATCTTCAACTTTGGAAACCTGTGTAATATTTAGGGGGTTTTCAGGGTCTTTTAGAATGTCATCTGCTATCAAAGCTCCGTCTAAGTGCATTCCACGTTTGAATGAAAATAACCCCCCTCGCTCCACTTCTATGTTCGCATTTCCATATTGCATTCGGAACGTGTAGTCTGCTTTTGGAGCTTTATCCACAAGCATACTCATTAAAACCTTGTTACGTTTTACTTCTTTCTTTAATTCATTGATATGGTATTTCGCCATTGTATCTGAATAAGATAGATATAAAACCTTTAAATCCTTCTTCTGGGTGAGCATACGCCACATTGTAAAAGCGTGTCCTAGAATGGTAGATTTAAAGTGTGCTCTAGGTAAAATGGCGCAGTAATGTAGCCCTTGTTCTACTGCATCTTGTATATCTTCCGCCAGATACCCTACATGCCATGCATTGAATAGCTCTGGTTTCTCAAACGACTGCGACCAAACATCTCTTACGAATTCCCAGAATGACCCTATTTTAGCGGTCTGTTCTACCCCTTCTAGCGTATCAGCTAGTTGTAAAATTGCATCGTTGTAGGATAAGCCCTTGGCTAGGGGTTTAGTCTGTATTGGCAACGAGTTCCCTCAATCTTCCGCCCACAGCCGTTAGCACCTCAGCATCCTCAACTTCTTCCATTATGATTTGTATAACTTGTTGGACAAATTCCATTTTCATCATATCCTGAAGAATCTCTATCTCCCCTTCGGCTCCAATTTTAGCTGCTCTGACTGCATCTAAGGCTGTATCAAATACAGCAGCGTCGAGGTCTTGGTCAGCTTTATTCCTAATTTTTTCATATAGAGTTAAATGTTCTTTAGTAACTCGTTCTAACCTCGATGCTTCAGCCTCAGTTATCTTCTCTAAAGCTTGACTTTTTGCGGCTTTCTTCGCATCATCCCAACCATATTTAGTAACCCATGAATATACCGTTGGTGTACGAACACTGGTCATAAATTCCGCAGAGACCGCATCAGCAATAGCTTTCGCAGACATGTCATCACGTATATAAAGCTCTAATGCTTTATCTCTAACTTCGATAGGAATAGTTTTAGGCATACAAAACCTCGTTTATATTAGTTATACCAGTCTCCATGCTTATCCCAATCATGCTCCGCAGTTCTGGACTCCGTGCTGCCTCCGTATGGAGTTCCGTCTGATTGTAGTAGCTTAGACCAGTCATGTCGTTCTCCTTTAGAGTTAGAGGATGATACATGGCAGGAAGGAACTTTTTGCTTATAACCCCCCGGAGTTGTAATTGTTGTGAAGTCGATAGCAATTTCGGGGGTTCGGGTACACAAGCCAGTCCAAACCGCATCTTTTTCACTCAGAGGTTTAAACCCAGAGTTTTTACGGATCGTTCCAGTAGTCCTTTGTAAGCCTTCTACTTCTTGGTTATACATACAGGCTCTAAATTTGCACCAAACCAACTTACCGTACTCTGCCTTAAGGTCTTCTTCACTCACACCATCAGGAAGCCTGTCTTCATAGACCGTAGGTGTCTCCTCTTTTGACCCATCCTTAGACACATACATCTTAAAGTTATCTGCCATCTATTCTTTCTCCTTTGCCCATAACGCTATACAAGCAGCGTCAGCATAATCTTGTTCAGGGAATATATCTCCCCACTTTTCTACGGCATACTGTTTAATAGCAGGTTTCCCTGCGTTGCCTTTTCCTAGGACAACTTTTTTCCAACTCCTATTGTCCACCGGGACTACCGAAATACTAGCCCTATAAAGCGCATATTTTGCACATGCTACAACAGACGAAATCTGCATGGTAGTTCTTGGATTCTGTATAAAAATGGCAGCTTCAATAGCCGCTGTGGTTACTTTTATTATACTAGCAAAGTTATATAAACTATCAGTGATAGCAAACATCCTCTGGTCAAAATCATCTATAGTGGGTGCGAATTTTTCCATGCGTACCAGTGAGCCGTCCTCAGATAAGAGCACAGCGTGTACAGCCTTTGACGAGCAGTCTAACCCTAGGTACATGTTTGCATCCCCCTCTGAGAACGGTTTATATTAAATCTCGACGAACAGTAATAACCCTGCTGACCCCATCATATAAATGAGAGTAAGCATTGTACAAACTTTCAGTTCTAGTTAAAGACGCTTGCGTTTCTATCTGCACCTGCATCTTTTTTTGCACATCCTCACTATTAGAAATTATCTCTGCTTTTAGCCCCTCTTTAGTGGGAACCTTAGCCTTTGTTCTTTTGTATTCCCCGATAAGAGCAGCCATCTCTACATTCATTACTCCATCAATAGAGGTATCAATCGCTTTAGTTTTAGCCCGTAAAATACCTACTTGATACTCTAGGTAGGCTTTATAAGCTGAGAACTGCCATACTAATCTTTCTAGTGAACCTTTGTCCATATCATTTATTGCATCGGGATAATATGTATCTGATGTAGGCTCAGTAGGGTCTTGCAACATAGGTTTACCTATTACAGGGATATCTAAATCTGCGATAAATTCAGTTGCTTTCTTTAGCGGTTCACTTGCTAACCACCTATGTTCCATTTTAGCCATAACTCCTCCTAATCCCAGTTTGCTCTCTGACAATCACAATATCTAGGATACTTAGATGT
>Ga0080013_1003960_pt1 | contig 14948 bp, 20 predicted proteins | sample ETNvirenome_6_85_FD_69236 | JGI IMG/M metagenome (GOLD analysis project Ga0080013, IMG submission 69236) | Marine viral communities from the Pacific Ocean - ETNP_6_85 (SPADES assembly) (version 2) | ecosystem: Environmental > Aquatic > Marine > Oceanic | place: Pacific Ocean | collected 2013-06-19
TATAATACATATAAAAAATATGCTGAAATGTATTTTGACAAAGAAGGTACTAACCTTTTTGAAAAGCATAAGAATCAATATGGATATGGAATTTCTAGAATAGGAATAAACTCACCAAAAAAATTAGAAGATATTTTTGCAGGAAAATATCCAAAATACCCACTTTATAAATTGAAAATAAGACTTTTTAGAGAGGGGATGCTAGCAGAAGAGTGCTCTTGTTGTAAGTTTTCAGAAAGAAGACTAACAGACTATCAGATTCCTATCCTATTAAGTCAAATAGACGGCAATAAAGATAACTATACCCTAGACAATCTTGAAGTCTTATGTTATAATTGTTATTTTCTGCAGGTAGGAAATATATCTGGGAAAAGAAAAGAAATTGATATGTAATGAAAGAGATCACAGCTAATATAAAAGATAAGAGGTCAAAGCAGGCAATTAAAAAGATAAAAAGCATGCTTGATAATTGTAAGAATAAAGTACATCTTAATATAATTGCAAGATATTTATATCTATATACTCAAATGTTTCCTGAAAGAGTAAAGGATTGTGAAACACTTTCTTTGATAAAAGGTGTAGAGTTTAAATTATTAAATATTAAGGACTATTATGAACGAAGTGCCTCTGGTCATATGCAAAAATCAAAATGATTTACACCAATTCTTTCATAAAGATAATAAAAGATTTTTAAATAGATTATGTAATTCAATAGGATACGGTATTAAAGATAACTTAAAAAAGACTACCTTATGTGATATTACGTATGATGGAGTAACAAAATTTAGAGTAAATATCTACAAGCGAGACTATAAAGAGGCATTATTAAAGCTTCTTCAAATATATGAAACGCTAGAAGAATATGAACAATGTGGAATAGTTAAAAAATTAATAAAGAAAATTAAGTAAAAATAAAAAAAAGGTTATATTATGGCATATTATAGTGCAAAAGCAAAGGTTTTAGTAGACACAGGTAAATCAGTAAAAAAAGTAATTGAAGAATATCTAGTAGAAGCAATTTCTGTTACAGATGCTGAAGTAAAAGTTACAGAAGACTTCCAGGGTTCTGGTGTAGAATTTGAAGTTGTTGAAGCAAGGCTATCAAAGGTGTGTAAGGTGATTACATGAGCAAAAAAAGGCTAGAAAGAGTATCATTTAAAGAGCCAAAAAATGCTGGTCGTATTTATGACCTCTATAAAGATAAGATTGTTTTATTGGCTAGAACAGAATTTGTCGAAGCAAGGGCAAAAGATGGGGAAGATCATACTGAGATAGAAGAGTTCATAATGAGTGGAGGCCCGCACTTAAAGGTGGGAGACACCATGATATTTGGAGAAGATACTAAAGTAAAATTTACCAACTTTAAGTTAGATCAAGAACACGATCTTGCACAATACTTCGATCTTACAGTCATAGAAATATCATACGAAAATATAAATAAAAGCCCACTTGTAAAATTAAAAGATAAAATTTTAAGTAAGTTGGGGTTTGAATGAAGGTTATATTCTGCATTCCAGGGAGTTCATTCTCAAATAGATTTTTAAAAAGCTGGACCAGACTTACACAAGCTTTAAACGAAAAAAATATAGAGTACGAATTGATGTGCAATTACACACCTAACGTTTACTATGTGAGGTCAATATTGTTAGGGGGAAATCATCCAGCTGGTATTAACCAACACCCGTGGCAAGGCAAAAAAGAGTATGACTATATAATGTGGATTGATTCAGATCAAGTATTTGAACCTGAAGACTTCTTTAAATTATTAGAGCATGATAAGGATATAATATCAGGTTTATATTTAAGGAAGCCGAAAGGTGATAGCTTAGAGGATATCCCTACATTTTTTGCATGTTTTGTAGATGAATTTAGAGGTTTATTTACAAATGAAATTACTGGAGGTCTTATGAAAGTGCGTGCAAATGGTATGGGCTGGATGCTAGTTAAAAAGGGAGTTTTTGAAAAAATAAACTACCCCTGGTTTGGCCCTATACAAACTAATGATGGAATAGGGTACCACGGGGAGGATACAAGCTTTCAAATTAGAGCCAAGATAGCGGGATTTGATTCTTGGGTTGATAGTAGTGTTATTGTAGGCCATGAAAAAAGTATAGTATTGAAATGATTAAAGATATAGAAATAAAAGAAGATGATTAAATTAGAATATATTTGGCTTGATGGCTATAAGCCAGAACCTCGGTTAAGAAGTAAAACAAAAATAATAACTGATAATGATTTTATTGGTGATCAAGTTGATCGGAAAAGCTTACCTGAATGGAGCTTTGATGGTAGTTCAACTCAACAAGCTGATGGAGATAAATCTGATTGTTTATTAAAGCCTGTAAAATTAGCTAAAGACCCACAAAGAAAGGGTGGATTTTTAGTTTTATGTGAAGTCTTAAATGCAGATGGAACCTCTCATAAATCAAACACTCGAGCAAAAGTTGAAAGAAATGATAAAGGTATTTGGTTTGGTTTTGAACAGGAATATACTCTTGTAAAAGACGGTAGACCATTAGGATTTCCAACAAACGGCTATCCTAAACCACAAGGAGAGTTTTATTGTGCAGTTGGGAGTGATAATATTGCAGGTAGAATAATAGTTGAAGAACATTTAAATGCTTGCTTGGATGCAGGATTAAATATAACTGGAATAAATGCAGAAGTTATGTTGGGACAATGGGAATATCAATTATTTGGAAAAGGACAAAAAGAAGCTAGTGATGATCTTTGGTTATCTAGATATCTTCTACATAGAACAACTGAAAAGCATGGAATTGGAGTTGAATTTCATCCAAAACCAATAGATGGGGATTGGAATGGTAGTGGTTGTCATACTAATTTTTCTACAAAAGAAATGAGGATGGAAGGCAGTAAAGAAATGATTGAAGGAATATGTGATACATTTGGTTTCTACCATAAAGATCATATTAAAGAATACGGTTCATGCAATAATTTGAGATTGACTGGAGATCATGAAACTCAACATATTAATGATTTTAGCTTTGGAATTAGTGATCGAGGAGCTTCCATCAGAATACCAGTAGGAACTGTAGCAAATGAGTGGAATGGATATTTAGAAGATCGAAGGCCAGCTTCAAATATGGACCCATATCGAGTCACCAATATTATAGGTCAAACTTTATTAAAAGGAATCAAATAATGAAAATTTCAAAAATAAGAGACGTAAAAACTCCAACTAGAGCTAATGATTTAGACGCAGGAATTGATTTTTTTGTGCCTCAAGATCAACAAGAAATACGTTTAGGTTCAAACGAATCGTGTTTAATTCCTTCAGGAATCAAATGTAATGTACCAGAAGGTTTTGCATTAGTAGCATTCAATAAGTCGGGAATAGCAGTTAAGAAGAATTTACATGTTGGTGCTTGTGTGATAGATTGTGGATATCAAGGGGAAGTACATATTAATTTAACAAATGTTGGAGAATATGCCCAAATAATTAAATCTGGAGACAAAATAGTTCAATTTTTATTGTTGAAACTAGGAGCTCCCAAAGTAGAATTAGTAAACGAATCTGAATTATATGAAGAAGAATCCAATAGAGGGGATGGTGGATTTGGCTCAACCGGAATCAAATAAATTTGATTTGGCTTATTTGAGAATGGCTAAGGAATGGTCAAAATTGTCATATTCAAAGAGAAGTCAAGTTGGAGCTTTAATAGTAAAAGATGGAATGATTATTTCCGATGGATATAATGGAACTCCTTCTGGTTTTGAGAATGAATGTGAAGAATATAACGAATATAGAGATGAGATAAAAACAAAGTGGTATGTATTGCATGCAGAAGCCAATGCAATATTAAAAGTAGCCAACTCGACAAATAGTTGTAAGGGTTCAACTTTATATTTAACATTATCTCCTTGTCGAGAATGCAGTAAATTGGTACTTCAAGCTGGAATCAAAAAATTGATATATTTAGAAGAATATAGAAATTCGGAAGGATTAGATTTTTTAAATAAAGCGGGCGTTATAACAAAAAAAATAAATATAGATTAAAATGAGTGATTTTAAACTTTCTAGGATAGCTTCAAAATTTGATAAGGGATTTTGGAATATTTTTCAGTATGGATATAATGAGAATGGTGATTTTATTACCAAAGTCGATAAATATAAGGATTATTTTTATTATTCTTCGGAAAATGTTAGTGATCTAGATGACGAAAGAAGTTTGGAAGAAACCACAGAAACTCAAAAGAGTCTTTTTGGGGAATATACAACTAAAATCAATTATACTTCTATAAAAACAAAAATGAAGGTAGATAATCTCTACCCAAATAAAGCTTATCAAACAGACGTAAAGCCAGAATTTAAATATATATTAGATAATAATTTATCTTGGTCCAATAAGAGACATATTGTATATTTTGACATTGAAACTGACGTTGATATGAACAATCAAAGCTCAAATAAACCAGAAAAAGCATTAATGCCCATAACTTCGATCCAATGTTATTCCAATTTAAAAGAAAAATATTTTATATTTGCATGGCATCCAGAACAAACTAAGAATTTTGAGGAAACTAAAGTAGTAGAGAAAGATAATATTATTTACTTTCTCAGTTCTACTGAAGAGGAAATGATTCTTGGGTTTTTAAATTTTATACGGGAAGCCAAATGTGATATTCTTACCGGTTGGTATTCCCTTGGTTTTGATATGCCATACATAATCAATCGTTGCAGAAGATTGGGATTACCTTATCAAATGCTATCTCCGATTGATGATGTTTATATGAAGAAAAAGGGTGAATACTGGAAAATTTATATTCGTGGTTTAGACCATATGGATATGTTGGACTTGTTAAAAGATATGGGATATAATTTACCCAATTGGAAACTAGCTACAGCATCTAAGGAAATCCTTGGGGATAGTTCTCTAGAAAAAATGACAGAAGTTACCTGGCGAGATTGGAAAGACAATTTTAAGGGGTTTCTGGAATATGGTATTAGAGATGTTCAGATATTGAGTGAAATAGATAAGAAGATTCAGATGTTTGATCTATATGTAACTCTGCAGCAAATTGCTAATCTTGAAAGTTTATCTTTGGGTTTATTTAAATCAATGATAGTAGATAACTATATTATAAAAGAATTTCACAATAAGTTAATATTTCCAACTCGTAGAACACAAGCTAGAAGAGGTTATGCAGGTGCAATCGTTATAGATCCAACTGAACCTGGGAACCATAAAGATATAACATTGATGGATTATACTTCACTTTACCCAACTAGTATTATGGCATTCAATATTAGTCCAGAGACATATATTGCCTCTCAGGGTGATTGTAAAAAAGCTGGTATCGAATTCCAAGAAGTTATAGATGAATTAGACAAAAATAATGTTAAATATGTAGATACTAAGTATAGTGATACCCTTTTTGGAGAAAGATATTTGTTTTATGCTCACGAAGAAAAAATTGGATTATTACCTTATGTCTTAAAGAAATTATTTTTAGAAAGAGTTAAGATAAATGAGAACCTCAAAGCTGGAAAATACAAAGGGGATTTAGCCGTTGCAATGAATAAGAGACAATGGGCTTATAAATTAGTTGCAAATTCTGCTTATGGAGCTATGGGCTTTAACTTCTTTAGATTGTGTAATTATGAATGTGCTGATGCTATAACATATTTTGCAAGAGAAGCACTAAAGTTTTCCATAGACCACTTTAATAGGATTGGTCATACAGTTCTATATGGTGATACAGACTCAATATTTGTTAAATCTGGAGGGAAAGATTCAAATCAGATGCAAGGATTACTAGACGAATTTAATGATAGATTGGAAAAGGATTTTGTCAAAGAATATAATAATGGCCTATCGGATGAATATCAGCATATGGATTTGAAATTTGAATATGATTTGGAACATATTTATTTTGGAGAATCTAAGAAGAGATATTATGGGATGATAAGAAATACTGGTAAAAAATATATCAGAGGATTAAATATTATCAGGAAAGACACTCCAGAATTCCTAAAACGAGCTCTTAATAAAATGACAGAACTTGCAGTAACTGGAAAGATTCGTTATGATCATTTTAAAGTATTAAAAGAAAAAATCGAAGATATTAAAGATTATAAGCAATTGGGAATTTCCAAAGCTTTCGGAAAACAATTTAGAGAATATATTAAAACAATGCCTCAACATGTTAAAGCTTCTATGTGGGCTAATGAAAAATTAAATATAAACATAGGACATAATGATAACCCATATTTATTTTATATAAAAAGTAATTGTGAAGAAGATTTAAAACCAAAAGAACGAGCAGTAGCTATATGTCTGAATGAAGAAGATCTAAAATTAATAGACAAAAGACTCGATATATTTGAAATCGATTATGATGTATATTTCAAAAAACAGGTTTTAGAACAATTTGAAGAACTAAGGTTAATAAAAGAAGTTGATGAGATTTGTGAAAGATTCCATCAGGAAACTAAAAAAAAAGCTGAAAAACAATTGATATTATTTGATTAGAATCATATTTATATGAAAGTTATAATGAACATTAAAGGAGAAAGGTTATGTTAGAATTACAGCCAATAGGCGATAAAATCGCAGTAAAAAAACTAGATCCAGATGAAAAAACAAAGGGTGGTGTAATAATACCAGATATTGCTCAAGAAGAGAGTAATTTTGGTGAAGTATTAGCCGTGGGCCCTGGTCGATATTCGGATTCTGGAGATTTAATACCAATGCAATGTAAAGTGGGAGATAAGGTTTATTACCCAAAATTTGCAGCTAAAAAAATTGAAATAGAGGAAGAGGAGTTCTACTTGATACGAGAGATAGAACTATTAACTATATGGGAGACAAAAAATGATTAAGAAGATAAATTTCCATTCGGAAGCAAGGGAATCTCTAAAAAGAGGGGTAGATATTCTTTCGGATGCTGTAAGAGCAACTCTTGGGCCAAGGGGGAGAAACGTTGTTATAGAAAAGGAACATGCAAATCCAATTTCTACAAAAGACGGAGTTACAGTAGCTAATGAAATTGTATTAGCAGACCCCTTTGAAAATCTTGGAGCTCAAATGGTTCGAGAGGTAGCGGATCAAACAAACGATGAAGCTGGAGATGGCACTACAACTGCAACAGTTCTTGCTCATGCAATTATTGAACAAGGACACAAATTAATTTTAGCTGGATCAAATCCCATTGAGTTAAAAAGGGGAATTGATAAAGCTGTTAAGGGTATTAAAAAAGCTATTAATGATATTAGTAAGGAAATTAAAGATTCTAATGAAATAGCTCAAGTTGCAAAAATTTCAGCTAACAATGACGAGGAAATTGGAAATTTAATTTCTGAAGCCATGGATAAAGTTGGAATTGAGGGGGTTATTTCTATTGAAGAGGGAAAAACTTCCGAAACTCTATTAGAAGTTGTTGAGGGAATCCAATTTGATAGTGGATATTTATCTCCTTATTTTATTAATAATAATGATAAAATGCAAGTTCAATTTGAAAATCCAAGCATCTTGATATGTGATTCAAGATTAACATCTTTAAAACCTCTTGTAAAGATTTTAGAATACATCATATCGAAAAACAAACCATTACTGATTATCTCAGAGGATATTGAAGGAGAAGCATTAGCTGGATTAATAGTTAATAAGGCAAGAGGAACTTGTAGAGTGGCTGCTGTTAAAGCCCCTGATTTTGGTCAAAGAAGAGATGCAATATTAGAGGACATTGCTGCTATAACCGGTGCAACGGTTGTTTCCGATAAAAAAGGAATGGCATTGGATAAAGTTCAAAGCGATGTGTTTGGAACTGCTAAATCTATAACAATTACAAATAAAAATACAACTATTATTGATGGTGGTGGAGAAGTACCAAGAATTGAGGAGAGATTAAAAGAAATAAAAGCTGAGATTGATTCAGCCGATTCGGATTATGAAATCGAGAAACTTCAAGAAAGACTTGGGAAGCTAACTGGTGGCGTAGCCGTTGTTGAAATGGGTGCAGAAAGTGAACTTGAAATGAAAGAACGAAAATATAGAGCAGAAGATGCTTTACATGCAACAAGAGCAGCAATTGATCAAGGAGTTGTTCCTGGCGGCGGATTAGCATTATTGCAAGCAATACAAGATTGTCAAAATGATTTATTAAAGGCAGAATATCCAAATGCAGATCAATTAGAAGGAGTTAAACTTGCCCTATCTTCGTGTGAATCCCCATTTAGATCTATCTTGGAAAATGCCGGATTGAATGCAGATGTAATAAAAAATAAAATATTAGAAAATAAAAATAAAAATTATGGATTTGATGCTAGGAATGAAGAATATGTAGATATGTTAAAAGTGGGTATTATTGATCCTGCAAAAGTAACTAAAACTGCTTTGGATAAGGCTGCTTCTGTAGCAGGAACCATGCTAACTACTGAATGTGTAGTTGCGTTAGATCCAGATAAAAAAGAAAATAATAATTTACCAATGATGTAAAGGAGTAAAAATGGAAGAAGAAAAATTAAATTTAAATATAAATGTTTCGGAATTAGAAGATGTTGATTGTGAAAAATGTAAAGGTGTAACTTTTACTAATATAGTATTATTAAAGAGATTACCTGCAACTTTATCTCCAACCGGGAAGAAAAGTTTTTTACCTATGCCAGCATTTGAATGTAGTAGCTGTGGATGGGTAAATGATGAATTGATTCCAAAACTACCCGAAAACAATCTAGAATAAATTTTTATATTACAAAAAATAAAAGGTTATGAGTAAATCACTAGACTTGTCAATTCAAGTCAGAAAGATGGGTAAAAAACCCATTTCATATAGTCAATATAATATGTATAAGTCCTGCCCAAAGCGGTGGAAACTAACTTATATAGATAAACACAGAGAATTTGAACCTTCGATCTTTTTAATCTTTGGTACTGCGATTCATGAAATTATACAAGAATATCTAACTAAGGTTTATAATGAAACTGCTGTAGAAGCAGATAAGATGGATTTTGGTCCATTATTGAGGATGAAATTACAGGAACTATATGTAAAAACCGTTCAGGAGGATAATGATGGAAAACATTATTCAACTCCTCAGCAATTAGGAGAATTTTATGAAGATGGGATTGAAATATTAAATTATCTTCGTAAAAAAAGAAATATATATTTTAGCAAGAAAAATTGTAAGCTTTTGGGAATAGAAATTCCTCTGTCTCATGTAACCCCATTTAATGATAAAGTGGTTATGATTGGATTTATAGATCTTGTCATTCAAGATGGTGATGAATTAAAAATCATTGATATTAAAACCAGTACAATGGGATGGAGAAAAGGCCAGAAAGCAGAAAATGGTGATCAGCTTAGAATATATAAAGAATATTTTTCAAAACAATATGGATGTGAAATTGATAAGATAAAAATAGAATATTTTATTGTTAAAAGAAAATTATATGAGAATCTAGATTTTCCTCAGAGAAGAATCCAGATATACGAACCACCCTCAGGAAAACCATCAATGAATAAGACAAATAGGATATTAGAAGATTTTGTTAAAAATTGTTTTACTGAAGGTGGTAAATATAATAAAGATATTGATTATCCAGCTACAGCAGGAAAGAATAATAAAAATTGTAAATATTGTGAATTTGTCAAACGTTTTGATTTATGCCCAAAGGAAAATAGAATAAGAGAATAATGAGAGTTTGTTTGATTGGTTCCCCTCACTGGAGCAATAAAAAAAAGATAAAAGATACTATATTGGGATTAAAAGAAAGATTCCAAGAAAATCTAGTTATCGTTTCTGGGGGAAATGCATTTGGAGCAGATCCTATTATTAAAAAATACTCTTTAGAAATGGATTGTAATTACAAAGAATTTAATCCATCTCATACGCAACAAAATCTATATTCTGTAATGCCCAGAACCTTTTTTGAAAGAGATTATTCTCCTAAAAATTTCTTTGTTAGGAATAAAATAATGGTTGGATATTCAGATTGTATAATTCTTTTCATGCCAAAAAATAAAAGAACGAAAAGTGAATTTAATATCATTAAATGTTCGAAAAAAATGGGTAAAAAAATAGTTATTATTGAATAGTTTTTGGACAGTTATATATGTATATATAGAGGTTATAATATGAAATTAAAGTTAACATCAGTCAAAATAGACTCTAATTTAAGGAAAGATTTTAAGATTCTTTCCATCCAAGATGGCATGACACTTCAAAAATTAATCAATAGGACAATATTTTTGTATAAAGAAGATAAAAAATTTAGAAAAAAGATTTTAGAAATAGATAACTTAGGTAAAAATATTTAGGAGAGTAAAATGGGAATTACCCTACCGAAACTAAAAAAAGTAAATTTAAATAAACCAAAGAAAAGAAAGATCTTATTTCTCTCAGATGATCTAAGATTAAATTCGGGAATTGGAACAATGTCTCGAGAACTTGTTATTGGAACATCAGATAGATATGATTGGGTTCAAATAGGGGGAGCCATTAATCATCCAGATCAAGGAAAATGTTTTGATATTTCATCAGATATAAATAATGAACTTGGAATTGATCATGCAAGTGTAAAAATATATCCCACCCATGGTTATGGAAATCCCGATATGCTTAGGCAAATTATGGATATTGAAAGACCAGATGCCATATTACATTTTACAGATCCTAGATTTTGGGATTGGTTATATGAAATGGAACATGAGATTAGACAACATATTCCAATAATGTATTATAATATTTGGGATGATCTTCCTTATCCACATTGGAATGAAAATGCTTATGAGTCTTGTGATCTTATTATGTCTATATCTCGACAAACATATAATATAAATAGACAAGTTTGTCAAAGAAAACCAAGGACAGATTGGGATTTAACATATGTTCCTCATGGAATAGATGAGAAAAAATATAAACCTATCGATGAAAGTGATAACCATTTAAAGGAAGCTAAAAAAAATCTTTTTGCTGGTAAAGATTATAATTTTGTGTTGATGTATAATAGTAGAAATATAAGAAGAAAGATGACCAGTGATTTAATTTTATCTTATAGATTGTTTTGCGATAAATTACCAGAAGAGAAAGCAAAAAAATGTTTACTTCTTTTACATACTGAACCAAAGGATGAGAATGGAACGGATCTCATAGCAGTCAAAGATTCTTTATGTCCTAATTATGATGTTAAATTTTCGGATAAAAAAATGGAACCTCAGCATCTAAATATATTATATAATATATCAGATGTTGGAGTTAATATAAGTTCAGCTGAAGGTTTTGGTCTTAGTTGTGCTGAAGCTATGATGTCCGGTGCTCCAGTAATTGTTAATTGTATTGGAGGACTACAGGATCAAGTAGGCTTAAAAAAAGAAAATGGAGAATATTTGACTAAGGATGATTATACAGCCGATTGGCCAAGTAATAGTGATGGAAGATATAAGGATCATGGTGAATGGTCTTTCCCCGTTTGGCCACAGATAAATCTCCAAGGATCAATTCCAACTCCATATATTTATGATAGTAGATGTGATGTTAGAGATGTTGCCAAAAGAATGAGAGAAGTCTATGATCTAGGAAGGACTGAAAGAAAAAGAATTGGGAAGTTGGGAAGAGAATTTTTAATCAATGATTCTGGTATGAGCGCAAGAGGTATGTGTGAAGCCATGTATAATTCTATTGAGGGTACATTTAAAAATTGGAAGCCTAGAAAGAAATTTACTTTGATAAACACAAATAGTCCGAAAATAAAATATCCGGATGGAATAATTTTTAATTAAAATGGGAATAAAAATATGAAGCCACTATTAGTCATGAGTGCACCAGTAGCAACTAGATCTGGTTATGGAGATCATTCTAGAGATTTGCTAAGATCTCTAATAAAAATGAATAAATTTGATATAAAAGTTTTGAGTCAAAGGTGGGGAAATTGTCCCATGAATGCTTTAATGAAAGAAAAAGACGATGATATTATTTCTAGATTGCATTTTGGTGATCAATTTCCAAAACAACCGGATATTTGGATTCAAGTAACAGTTCCAAATGAATTTCAAAAGGTTGGAAGATTTAATATAGGAATAACTGCTGGCATAGAAACCACTCATGTATCTCAGGAATTTATGGAAGGAATGAATAGGATGGATCTTAATATTGTTCCGTCCGAACATTCAAAAAATGTTTTTTTAAATACTGCTTATGATAAAATGGATAAAAATACAAATCAAAAAGTGGGAGAATTAAAATTAGAAAAACCCATTGAAGTTCTTTTCGAGGGAGTAGATTTAGAAGTTTTTAAGAAAACAGATTTAATATCAAAAACCCTACATGAAGAATTAAATAAAATATCCGAGAATTTTTGTTTTTTATTTGTTGGTCACTGGCTTCAGGGAGATTTTGGTCAAGATAGAAAAGATGTTGGCGGATTAATAAGGACTTTCTTTGAAACATTTAAAAATACTCAGAGCAATAAACCAGCACTAGTTTTAAAAACGAGTGAAGCTACTTTTAGCGTATCAGATAGAGAAAGAATATTAAAAAGAATAGATGAAATGAAAAAATCTTATGGTGGAAACAATTTAAATGTATACCTATTACACGGAGATTTGACACAAGACGAAATGAATGGATTATACAACCATCCAAAAATGAAAGTTCATATTAGTTTTACTAAGGGTGAGGGATTTGGTCGTCCATTATTAGAAGCAAGTGTTAGTGGAAAACCCGTAATAGCGTCAAATTGGTCTGGTCATCTTGATTTCTTAAAACATTCAATTTTATTATCCGGTAAGATTGAGAAAGTTCACCCTTCTGCTGCTAATCAATTTGTTTTAAAAGAATCTGGATGGTTTTCTGCAGATTATTTATATGCTCAAAAAGTTATAAAAGAAGTTTATAAACACTATAAGAATTTCATTCCCGAAGCTCGAAAGCAAGCTAAATTTTCTAGAGATATGTTTTCTTTGGAAAAAATGGATGAAGAATTTGTTAAGATTATAGATAAATATATCTCAGAAATCCCCCAGCAAGTTCAATTGAATTTGCCTAAACTAAAGAAAGTTCCTTCTGAGAAAAAAGAAATTCCAAAAATTAAGTTACCAAAATTAAAAAAGGTTGAAGTATGAAAAAAGATTTTATAAAAGATGAAAATGGAAATATAAAAACCAAAAGTCCATTTACTAATGATCTCGATGTTATTGTGGAATATGATGATAAAAATGGAGAATCTAGAATGTGCATGGTTACTGGTTATACTACCAGTGAGCTCTATAAATTTGATTCTTCAGACATAGAAAAAATAGAAAAATCTACTTCAAAATTCATAAAGGAAATGAGGTATGAAGATAAAGATTTGGGACAATATTGGTATTTGACCACAATCACTACTGCTGATGGAATTGTTTATCCAGAAGGAAAAAAAGATCACTATGAATGGGTTTTTTCTCCAGTTATACAATTAACAGAAGAAGAGAAAAAAGAATATCCTGTTCCAGGAAAAGAGGGCAAATATTATGAAACTAGGGTGGGAATTGAACACTCTCAGAGGTTTCAGAGCCATAATTTTTTAGGAGCCTGTAAAAGTCTAGGAACAGTAGTAGGTGGCTAATTTTTTTGCTGAACATACTAACAAAATAGAACAAATAGCTCCTCTTGCAGTCAATCAATTACAAAAGGGAATGGTTATAAAAGCTACATATAGGAAAAAAAGAAAAAAGGGACAACCAGTAGAATCTAAAAATTATATGATGTTAATTTTAAATCCCAAATATGAAGGTTTTGTTCATGCTTTATCTATGGAAGAATTTAATAGTAAAGAACTAAACAAACTAGCAGAAAAATATGGATTGACATATCTTAAAGTTCCTCCTAAATTTAAAGCTCTGAATTTTCCAAAAATAGTTATGACTGAATCGTCTCGAATATTTTATGCCTCTGCTATTAAAAAATTAATTGGAAATCAATTGGGAAAAAGCTATAGAACATTTTTAATCCCATCTTTCGGGCCTTTAAGTGTTGTTGATTATGAATTTGATAAAAGGATACAGGATTTATATTTGAAATAGGTGATAAAATGGTTACAATATCCTACGCAATTACGGCTTGTAATGAATATGCTGAACTGGAACAGTTATTATATTTTCTGATAGACCAAATTAGAGAAGAAGATGAAATAATAGTTGTTGTAGATGAAACTAATGTTCATAAAAATGTTACTGAATTACTATATCATATTTCAAATAGTGAAGAGAATATAAATTTTAATTGGTATGAACGTCCCCTAAATAAAGATTTTTCTAAACAAAAGAATTTCTTAAATTCAAAATGTAATGGAAATTTTATATTCCAAATAGATGCAGACGAAACCCCCCATTCAAATTTAATAGATCATCTCCCTAAGATATTAAGCGGAAATCTTAAGATTGAAGCTTATTGGGTACCAAGAATAAACACAGTAGAAGGAATAACTGATGAACATATCCAAAAATGGGGATGGATGGTTAATGATAAGGGTTGGGTTAATTTTCCAGATTGGCAGTTAAGGATTTATAAAAATAATGTAGGCATTAAATGGACTAAACCAGTTCATGAACAATTAAAGGGATTTAAGAAATATACCCAGTTACCACCTCAGGAAGAATGGTGTTTATATCATCATAAAGAAATTAAGCGACAGGAAAAACAAAACGAGTTTTATAATACAATATGATTAAAATTAAATTAAGAAATTGGAATAAAGGCAGAAATAATCATACATTTCGTCCATTATTAATATATGCACAACATTTCAATGAAATTGGGGTACAGTTTGTTGAAGATGGAAGCTATGATTTTGAATTTATTGGTATGATGGATTTTTTGAATAAGGATATTCCTTTGCAGGAAAGTATTGATTATGGTATAGAAAATTTATCAAAAGTAACTGGTGATCACTTTCTATTTGACGGATCAGATTCTACTTCTTTAATGGCAGCATATGAAGTGTTTGAAA
>Ga0080013_1003961_pt1 | contig 14945 bp, 11 predicted proteins | sample ETNvirenome_6_85_FD_69236 | JGI IMG/M metagenome (GOLD analysis project Ga0080013, IMG submission 69236) | Marine viral communities from the Pacific Ocean - ETNP_6_85 (SPADES assembly) (version 2) | ecosystem: Environmental > Aquatic > Marine > Oceanic | place: Pacific Ocean | collected 2013-06-19
TGCCCATGTCACCATCGGATTCCCCGAAGATGTGATGAGACGGGGAGAGACTGGTAACGCCAGAGTCGCCCTGCTTGATGTGCAACTTAGCCAATGCCACCGTTTCATCCCCGATGATCAAGCCCGCCTGTGTCATCCTGAACACCTGAGTTGAACCTTGCTCAATCTTCAGCAAGGCATCATTAGTGGCGGTCATGTCGCCCGTGATCTTGACGCCGTAGCCCGTGGCATGGTCTTGGTCGAAGATCGCTACCCACTCGTTGTCGGCGTTGTGGTAAACGTCTAGTTTGGCGTCAGGCGTGGCATCTCCGATACCAAGTAAGCCCGCTGCGGTAAGCGTCATACGTCGCGTATCAGTTGTGTAAAAGTCTATAACGTCTGCTGTCGTTGTTACTAAACGAAGTGGGCCGTCCTCGTTATTAACCGTCATAATGCCAGAACTGGTATTGGCGAATCCAAGAGTCCCCGCTGTAGATCCGCCTGCCTGTAGTATGATTCTGGAGTTGGTGGCTGCTCCGACTGTGCCCCCTGAGTCGTTCAGATAGATAAAGGCATTAGTAGCGTCTTCAACGTCAAGTGTTCCACTCGGACTGGCGGTGCCGATACCGACACGATTGTTCGATGAGTCCACCTTCAACGTGGATGTGTCAACTATCAGATCACCAGTAATTGTAGCAGCAGTCAGTGTACCCACTGAAGTAAGCGACGAAGCCGTAACCCCCGAAGCCAACGTGCTACCAGAGAGCGTGCCAGCAGCAGCCGTTACTGTAATGGCCCCTGACCCATCGAAATCAACACCGTTGATAGCGCGGGCTGTCGCCAATGCCGTTGCCGTATCGGCATTGCCAGTCAAGGCACCAACCACGCCACCAGAGGCTGTGATCGCCCCCGTGAATCTACTCGTACCAGACACATCCAACGGATACCCCGGCGAAGCCGTACCCACACCAAGACGATTGTTCGTATTGTCCCAATGCAAAAGCGTGTCCGACGTAAGCGAATCGCTTTCAGAAAACTGAATCTTTCCATCGGCACCAGACGCGCCCGAAGCAGAAGCAAGGCCGATTTCAACCCACTGGTTGGAAGAACCATCCGCGTAGTAAACGAGAGTGCGGCCCGTATCGGACTCAAACCACAGATCGCCAGCCGACGGTGAATCCGGCGGACCATCCGACACACTCAAACTTGCCCCACCGCCGCCAGATACCTGCGACCAAGTCGAAGACGACCGGAAATAAAACGCGTCGTTCGTCGTATCGATCGCGATAGCGCCATCAGCCAAAGCCGCCGAAGGGGCACCATCCGTAGTCGCCGTAATGACCCCGGCGACAGCCTGCAAAGTGTCGTCGGTCTTCAACGCATTGGCCGCAGATCGATACAGGGTTACATCACCTGTTGCGGACCCAGAACCCCAAGTGATCTTGCCGCCTGCGTCGATGCGGACGCGCGGCACCGAATCGCCAGAAACACGAACAGAAACGGCTTCATCCCCGGCAGCACCAAACGCTGTACCGGAAAGAGTTGATAGAAATTTGGTAGCCACGGCCTCAACCAGCGGTCAAAGGGACACCCCGCAAGGTGCGTTTGACCAATGGTATCAGTCGCGCCGTTACCCCTTTAGAACTACTCGCGCAACGCCCCACGTATTGCGACCAACAATGGCATCAGCCTTCAAAGTGTGCTTCTTTTGGAAAGCCCTCGTAGCCGACGCAGACTTTGGCCCAAGTCGAGAATCAGGAGGCCCGCACGGATGCCCCATCGCGTTCAAGGCTTCCTGCCAAAGCCTGACCCTCTCACCTTTCGAACCTCGCTTGAGTACCGACCCCTTCCACGGAGGCAATTCAAACGCAGGTTCGACTTCTACCGTGGCAGCCGGTGGAGCCGGAGGAGCCACAATCGGACGCTGCTGCTTGTCATACAAAATCGTCCATGTTTGCTTTCCCACAATCCCATCGGCAGTCAAACCATGCTGCCGCTGGAACTTCTTGACCGCCCTTTCTGTGCCCGGCCCGAAACTGCCGTCTACAGAAATCTTGTGACCGAGATCAGCCAGAACCTTCTGCAACTCCCGAACAGCGTTGCCTCTGGTGCCACGCCTGATCGTGCCCCGATTCGCAGAATTGTCCGCGGCTGCCGGAGATTCAGGCCAGCCCTTGACCGCTGGAGCCTCGTAAGTAAACTCTCCAGACTCCATGTAGTCCTTGACCATCTTCCGGATGGGACCCCGATAGGACATGTCGATCTTGCGAGCCGTAATCTCACGGTGGTGCAAAATGCGGGTCAACGGATTCCAGCCTTTCCATATACACATGGCAGCCAGAAACTGAACAAGACGTTCGATCTGCACCGTCGGATACGGCTCACCAAGTCCATCATTTTCGACTTCGATGCCCCACCAGTAACCGTTGCCGTTGACGCCAGTTTTGTCTCGTAGCCCACGAGCCTTGGCGTCATGTTTGCCTTGCCCATAGTCGGCTGGCCTCGTGTCGGCGAAAGCCTCCTCGTGGGGGACGTTGCTCATTCGGCCACAGTGGTTGCAACGATTTTGTGACACCAGCAGCAGCGTTCCGTCACGACCAAGCAAGAACTGTGTCAATGGACCGCTCACATCTGGACGGCCATTGGTGACGATTCCACGGCACGGCATGTTGCCGCCACGAGGGTTAGAGGCCGTGTGGTGAATAATCACTCCGGCATTGGCACGCCACTTGTACTTTGATCCCTTCCGCCATTCCCAGCCCTCGCCCTCTTCAAAAGGCACACCGGCCTCACGAAGGACATCAGCAACAGTTTTCTTGGACATCTACACATCTCCTGTAGTGACTAGCCGGTCACTACCACTCTATATGCATTCGAGGAGGGCGCAGAAGCAAACGACACCGTAACCACACTGGTGCTGGTCCGAACCACATCGGCGATGACCGTGTCGTAAGAAGCAGCGTCATAAACCTGCACAGCCACATCCCGAGTCCCAAGGTTGTGAGTCACCGCGAAACTCGTAGCCGATCCATCACCAACCGATTTCGCTGCAACGCGGGACAACACCGGATTGCCGGTATCGAAGCCTGCCGTCGTCGCCGCCAACCCGGAGTTGGAACGAGCGTTCGCTGCCGAAGTCTGACCAGTGCCGCCGTTCGCAACCGGCAACGTGCCCGTCACTCCACCCGCACCAGAAGCAGCCAGATTCGAAGCATCAACCGACAACACGCCCGTCGTGAACGTCATCCCCGTGCCAGCAATCGCACTAGCCAAAGCAAGACCACTGCCGGTTGTCGTCAAACCCGAAACGCCAGAATCGACCTTGATCTGAAGAGCGTCAGACGAAATCTCGACACCACCCGACCCGGCAACAGTCACCGCCAACGCTGAACCGCCGCCACCCGACAATCCATCACCAGCCGCCGAAGCCGCAACCCGCAACGTATCCGAATTGATTTCGATCGTAGTGGTGTCCACGTTGACCGACAGAGTGTCGCCGGACTGTCCGAGGCCCGCACCGGCAGTGATCTGTCCAGCGCCAGAGAACTGGCTGAAAGTCAGAGCATCAGTGCCAACGGTGAACGACCCGCCACCAGACTTGGCTTGCAGCACAAACCCCCGACTGGCATTGGCGGTGCCTTCTTCGACGAAGAAGAACGCTCCAGCAGTGACTTCGGCCGTTGCGTCGAAATCCGTTGCACGAGATGCGGCCCCCGAGGCGACAACAACGTAGATGCCATTCTCTGAGGCGGTGCCCTGATTCTTGACCAGCACCCGTTCCCCAGTGGCGAGAGTAATACCGTCGAGGGTGTCGCCGTTTTCGAGATCGGTGCTGAGGTTGATTGCCGCCGTCGTGGCTGCAACAACAGATTCCTTCGGGTCGAGACCGGACGCACGGTCATCGACGTAGCCCTTATTGGCCGCATCGGTAGCCGCAGTGGGGTCGGCGAGGGAAGTGATCTTTTGACTGTTCACCGACACGGCAGCGGTGGGTACCGCCATCTGATCGAGCCGGTTGGCACGTACCCGCGCGTCCGTGTAGTAGAGGTTGCTGCCCTCGGTTAGATCACCCGTGTCGTGGTTCGAAATGTCTGATGTCGTGCCGGTCACGTTGCCAGTCACGTTGCCGGTCAGGGTGGCCGTAATGGTCCCTGCGGAGAAGTTGCCTGAACCGTCACGCTTGACCACCGTGGACGCCGTGTTGGCGTTCGTCGCGTTGGTTGCCTGCGTGTAGTGGGCAGACGACTGGAGGCCGGGATCGCTGCCGTCGGCGACCGCGACCGTCAAAGCAACGGAGCCGTTGGCTTCTGACGCTGTCAGAGCAGTCGTCGAAGAAGTAATCGCACGAAGCAACTTACGAAAAGCCGCTCCGTGATAATACTGAATTGTTCCTTCAGTGGTATTGTAAATGAGGCGACCAGCAAAGTTGCTCGAACCGGGGTTCGATGCCAGCGCCTCGAATTTCGCGTTCTCGACCTGATTCTGATTCAGGTCTATGTTGGTGACGAACTTTGTTGACATCTCCTACCTCATGTGAGATATGCGTATCCGGCAAAGGCTGCCGTGAAATCGACCTGAACTTGTGTGTCGCTTATGTATGATACTTCACCCAGCACTACAGTGCCGGAGGTATCAACTACCGTAACTGATGGCCTTCCACCCAATGCGTGGGTGATCGCCCACTGAGTCGAAGCATTCCCCTGCGTAAAGATTTCCCGCTGTGTCGCGGTGAGTTCTATGTAGGTGCCGGACCATGCTCCACTCGCCTTCGGCCCATATAAACGATTCGTGCTGCTATCGATATACCAGTCGTTGTCAAGGCCGTCAGAGGCCGTGGGCGCTCCAGCCTCGTTATGAAGCGTAAACCCTCCGGCACCCCCGGCAGAACTGCCGACCGTGGCAACGAAGATGCTGTTCGGGTCGGTCGTGGAAATCGTGACCTGATTTTGCGGTTCGACAATCGTGACCGTGTTGGGGCCGATCTCGGTGACTTGAACATAAACCGTTTCTGCCATTACCGGGTGACTTCCTTATCAAGCACAAACTCACCCCTGAGTAAGCGTTCTATCGCTCCAGACGAATTGACCAGTTCTAAGTCGTACACGCCTCCGAGGGTCAGGGCCGCAGTCTGGGTTGAGGAGAGGGACAACTGCATGATGCCGCCGGTTGCGCTGGTGATCGATATGCCGCCGTTGCTGGTGGAGAGTTCGATGATGACCGTGCTGTCTTCAATGTCTCGACGTACCTGCATCTTGGCTGTAAAGCCAGTTAGGTCGCGAACCGTTCCGGCGTTGTCCTTTACCGTAACGGTGCGAGTAAAGGTTGATCCCTGCTCGCAGTTGAAATTATGAACTCCGGCACTCACAATGTCACCACACCGAAAAAGATAGTTTGCAAGATTTGTACCCTTGCCTTTGCGCGCCGACAGGCGTTGCTACCAGTATACGACACGTCCACGAAGCCGTTATTCATCTTCGTTCCCTTCGGGCGGCCCAAACTTGCCAAGATTCACAGAATCCTCGACCATCTGGTATCCGGCCTCGATCATGCCACGCAGATGCCAATACGGCGTGTTGTCACTAACCCCGATGAACAAATCCAACCCGGTGGAAGTCAACACCTCAGCAACCACGATGTAGTTGCCAATCACCACAGCATCAGGGTGACGCTCCGTTACGATCTGTGTCGCAAGGTCTTCGGCTGGGTCACTCGGTGGTTGCTCGTCGTTCTGCATGCTTCAGCCTCTCCGTGAGGTTGTCGGTCAGTTGTTGATACTGTTCCATCTCGGTAACTATCTCATCCAACAAGTTGCTAAGGCGTTCGTTCTCACGTTGCAGGCGATCCACGACTTCGCCATAGGCATCGAAGATGACTTCGGTTTCAGTTGTGCGGTTCTCTTTCGACTTGGCGCGCAAAGCAAACCAGCCGGTGATAACGGCGGCTGACACGGCCCCAATCGTCGGGAGAATAATGGTGAGTTCACTGCTCAATGCAACCGTTTCATAACCCATCGGGTGGTGGGAGAGGCCGCCGACAGCCCATCCACCACAGCCAAACTAAACGCCAAAGCGGAAAACACTGCCGGATAGCCGTCTACCGCCAAAGAAACCCCCGTTGCCACCCACGCTGCGGACGCCCCCACGAACACGATACGGTCACACACTTGTCTCTTGATACATAATGCCACCACTGCTGCTGCCGCACAGGCAGCCGCCAAGCATGAAATCCCCACCATGCTCGGAATTTCTTGCCGTTGCACGAACCACGCCAACACACCCAACCGGACCGCCAAACCGGACATCTGGAGTTTGAAGAAGGCGTTCTCCTCAGACCGTGCCACCGCATATCGGAACTCGGTCATTACGCCTCCAAGGCGACAAGTCTTGTCCGAATGTCTTGAATGGCAAGCGTCAACAGCGACATCCACCCCGTCTTGTTGATACCAGCAACTCCGTCTGGTCCCTGCGTCGTAAGCAAAGACGAAACAGCGTCTGCATCTTCTGCAATCAAACCAATCTCATCAACATCCGGAGTGGTCTTACGGTTATATTTCAGAACAGGAAGATCATCCACCAAATCTGTCGTAAAGCCCCCAAGGCTGGCAGTTTCATTTTCCTTATCTGCCCTATTCGAACTGTTGCGTTGCAGTAGCCAAAAGCCCCCGTACTCGGGAGGGACCCAGCCCCATTCAGCGTCGCTGCCTGTCCCTGTCGCTGGGCCATGATGAACAAAGTTGCCAGCGCCAGACGAGATCGAAACATTTCCAGTGCTAACAAGGTTGGTCGTACCAGTAATCGTCGGAGCAGAAATAGTGGACGTACCAGTAATCGCCGGAGCAGAAATAGAGACCGTACCGGTAATCACCGGAGCAGAAATAGTGGACGTACCAGAAATCGTTGGAGCAGAAATAGTAGACGTAAACGTATTGGCGGTAGCCAGTTGAGCAAACCTACTATTCGATTCAGTCTCTGAGTAATACCGCCCGTCGTGGGTGTGGCTATCATTGTTAACCGTCGCCGTCAAGGTCCGGGGTGTACTCGACCCGTCGAACACGACACTGCCCGACAAATCGCCACCCAAAGTAATCGTCACCGTATTTTGCCACTTCGTTGCCGAAGTGGCATTTCCACTGAAGGTTCCAGCCGTCAACGTATCCGTACTCGGCTTATACCGCAGCGCGGAATCCACCTTGACCGCCTTATCCCCCGAAGCACTGTCGACAAAAGTGATGTACCTCGACGCAGTGCTGTCCACATCTGCTGCAACAGTCACGGTACTTCCCACAGCAGCCGTGCCGGTACTCTCCATGGTGGCTGTCGTCGTGTAGCCGTTCGTCAACGTGATACTCGTCACATACGAACTGAGCACGGAGGTCAGTCTGGCGCTAACCGCTCCGGTCGTTGGCAGCAGGGAGTCGTTGGAAACCCACGTCGCCGCATCCGCCTCCGTATGAATAGTCGCAGCATTAAACTGAGCAAGGGTCAAGTCCTGCACATTCAAAGTCCCCGCGGTCGTGATAGTGCCGGTTCCCAAGCCCGCACCCTGCGTGATGCTCGTGACCGTACCCTGCTCAGCCAGAGCAGCAATCGACGACGCCGTTACCTTCTTTGTAGTATTGTCTGTAACGTCTTGGATGGCAACCATGTCACCTGCGGCAACTGTGACAGTAGTCAAACCGGAGACATTCATAGCCAACGACGGTGCCGACGCCGTCGAACTGTCGACCGCTATCCCAGCCCCCGCGGCGACACTCGTCACGGGAGTGAAATTCAACTTGCCCGTAGCGATCGTAGTGTCCGCGATCTTGTCGTTTGTTACCTGAAAGTTGCCGATCTTATTCGTCGTCACCGCACCAGTAGCCAAGTGGTCCGGATCGATCGCTCCATCAACAATCTCTGCTGAATCAACCGAATCATCTGCCATCTTCGCCAACGTAACCTGACCGTCGGTGATCTTCGCTGTCGTCACCGCCCCATCGACAATCTCCACCGTGTCGATTGCGTTGTCTGCCATCTTGGCGTTCGTTACCTGACTGTCCGCAATCGCATCTGTCGTCACCGAATTGTTCGCCAAATGGCCCGAATCGATAGCCCCATCAACAATCTCCGCCGAATCAACCGAATCGTCTGCCATCTTCGCCAACGTCACCTGATTGTCAGCAATCGCGGCAGTCGTCACCGAATTCGTACCCACCGTATGAACATGGTCCGACCGGGCCAACGACGTAGCCGACCCCTCCGCAGCCGCCGTACCCGTCGCCCCCGGTGTCGCAAACCCCGGCATAGCGTGAACGTGATCTGACCGGGCCGACAACGCCGAACTTCCCGCCACCACCACAGCGTCGCCCGCTAGAGCCGCCGGGGCACCAAACTGGACAGCCGGAAACCATGCCGTACCGTCACAATACGACAACGTGTCCGTATCCCTCTCGAAGAAAAAGAACCCCGTATACGAGACAGCAGCAGTCGGAAGAGTCGTCCCCTGCTCAAACCCGGCCGCCTTCGCCTCAAGAGCCGTGTGACTTTCATGCATCTGAAGTCGAGAAAACGGATCAGCGCCCGAAGTCCACGTTGTTACGCCTAAGCGTGTGGTTGTTGAAACAGTCATATTTGCCCCAAGAGTCGATGGTACACAGACATTCTACATGACCCCCGATTCTGGCCTAAACAACTGTGGCTACGACGACAATTCATTCGTCAAAACCGTCACCTCAGCGACCGACAACGCCCGGTCGTACACAGACAAATGCGAAACCTGAAGACCATGCTGCGCCACCGACTGGGTCCTCACCACAGCGTCATACGAACCCGTCCACAACGCAGTCTCGTTCAACGTCGTATCCGCCGCCGTCACCGACTCCGTCCCATTGATATACAAACGAAGCAACCCGTTGACGACATCTCGAACCGCCACCGCCGTATTCCAATCCCGAATATCGGACGCATTCTCATCCCAATTGACCGACACCGTCACCGTGGGCGAAGCCGCCGCCGACGCAGCATTCGTCACCGAAAAACGCAAATCGTCCGTGTAAAACGCCAACCACATATTCGGATGATAAAACATCATGTTGTGATCCCCGCCCGCCGACGTAGTCGTATCGTTGGTGTGCCGCCGCCACCGCAACACCAACGACATCGGCTGATGATTCCCAATCTCAATATTAGGCAACGCATACCCGGCACCGCCATAAGTCGTCTGCACGCACGCATCATCGATGACACTCGAAAATTCGTAACTGGCGTCCTCTACCCAAGTCCGGGTCAACGTCCAAGTCTTCGAATACGTATCCGCCCCAACCACACTCGTAGCCGTGTTCGTAGACGGGCTGGCGAACGTGCTCCCCACCCATTTGGCAATCTCGCTGCTACCCACGCTGATCGACTCGATCAACTTGCCGCCGTAAGTCGCAGCACCCCACGTAATGCTCGTTGCCGATGACGCTGTGCCTGTAGCCGTTGTTGCATCCGTGTAAGTGACTGTCCATGCGTGGTTGCCGGACGACAGACCCGACACGGTGATGTCATCTCCGGTGCCGCTGCCGGGGGGTTTGCCGAGGTACAGATAGTCGGTTCCTGTGTGAGGCAATCCGACCATGACGCCAGTGTCGAGGCTTTTCGTTATAGCAGTAACCTCGTAGCCGTCGCCGGATTCGTCCCATCCGTCAGTGAACCCGTCGGACAGTTCGCTGTGGGTGAGTAGGTCAACGTCGATTTTCTTGCTGTCTCCAAAGGAAAGAGTTGTCGACGGTTGGGCAATGGCGGCATCGCATGCGATCATTCGGTGGAGGACAATGCCGGTTTCTTCATGGACAACGATGCCGAGGGCAATGTCGGTCGAATCTTCAATAATGTCTTCGGTTCCAGACACGGTGAGGGCGCTAGCGGTCACCAAATAGTCGTCCCAATCTTCGTACAGGGAAGGGGCTACCCACATGTTCATCGAAGTGCCAACCTGCTGCACCCTGATCCAACGTGGCCCAGCGATTCCGTCGTTGTAGGACGACTCGTGGATTGAAGCGTTGAAGGCGTCCGAGGTAACCGTGGTCGGAGTTGCCCCATATGAGTAGAAGATCGCTCCCGATCCGTTGATACCGATCTGTCGAAAGGTGCCACCAGTTCCCTGTTCCAACAAGACGATGTTTTGGCTGGCTTTGATTTTGATGTCCGAGACAAGGAAAAACAAATCAATGGTCGAAAAGTCTGTCGTCCCGGTGTAATCAATATTCAAATACCCCGTAAAGGTGCCGGAAGCAGTGTCGTTGCAGGCAGCATTGCCGGGGTAGAAAGCATGCCCGTCGAAGTAGCGTGACTTGGCGATGATGCCGAACGGGGAAACCTTCTCGTTCGCTATGGAACGTTTCGCCAAAGTCAAATGGCGGCCGGAGCCGTTGGCGTCAGGAATAACTGGCGGACTCGTCGCATCACCGAAACGGAACGAGGCGCTGTCGTTCGCAGCCAAGCCATCCACGTAGCCTTCAAAGTCGTAACGAACCAGAGCAGAATCTGCGTAGGAACTGGAAGCAAAAGCGGTTGTGCCTGCGGGCATCATGGATGTTGCCACCTCGGCAAGCCGAGTGCCGCCGGGGTCTGGATCAGAAATCGGTTCGCTGGACACCATCACCAAGGCGTTGCTTTCCCGATGATGCTTGCGGGTATGAATCGGATCTGTGGAAGCCGTCGCCGAGTTGATCACCGTTCGGAACATGTTCTGCACCGTGTCCGGCCGTCCGGCGTGAAGGCCGTTGAATCCGTACAGCACCTGCTTGCGATGCTGGGCAGTGATCCCAAACCATGCTGCACCAAACGCCTCCAACTTGCCCCATGTCGTATCGGCTTCGCTTCCGCCAGATACAACGCTTTCTTCCCATTCGGTCCATGAGGCATACGCGGTGTTTGTGTCGATGTCGTAGATTGCTTGCCATGGGGTGATGTCAGAAGCAACGGTTTCGAGTTCGACGCCAAGGAGTGGGGCGAGCCAGAGCAGCATCGCTGCCGGGCAAGCGTCTGGGTCGGTTAGCGCCGACTTGGATTCGATTCCGGTTGATGCATCCGTGGCACGCGTGTATTCATAAGAAATCAAATCCGTGTAAATATCTGAGGCTGTGTATGCACCGGCAGTAACGAACCGCCGCAACGGGAAATCGGACCCAACCAACGTGTCCGATGCGTACCGTTCGTCCTCAGCCCGGACACAATCCGCAAGAGAGGCCAACACCGACTGGGAAAACACAGAAGAAAACGCTACGTCGCCGTCAAAAAATGCGGTGTCGTGAACTAAGAACTCTTGCGCAGCGGTTGTGTTTTTGAACCGGATGAACATCTTTGCCGCATACGCTCCAGACGGCACCCAATGTATTTTTCCATTCGGCTGTGAATAAGTAGGGGTTGTTCCGTTGCTGAACACAGACGCGTTCCACACGAACGCTGCCTGCTGCGTCCCATCATGGGTCACCGTTCGAGAACGTGCCACTTCCGTCGTCGCCCCATCATACGCCACCCAAGCATCAGACACGTATTCCAAACCTTCGGGAGTAACTGATGCCGAGGCGTCCGTGGCGGTGTACCAGTAGATGCCAATCTCGACTTTGGATGTCGTTGTGGCTTTCGGCAAAACAAAGTTAGAAGCAAACAGATAAGTCTTAGCCGAATCGACCTCGAATGCGTCGGACACGATTTCAACGTCGCCGCTGGCAGACGAAGTAACCTTCAGGGCGTTGGCCCTAATTCCAGAACCGTAGGTGGTTTCGTACAATGACCTTTGATTTCCAATAACCAAAGCGCCGTTCGTGGCAGTCCAGCCGGTAGTTGTCGATACGTCCTGCGTGGTGCTTGGCAGCAGGTTGGTGACGTGGGCCATTTCAGCCCCCTACGTAACCGTGATGACGTGTGTGCCCGGCACGGTCAAAGTGCCCAGATTGGTTAGCGTCACATCGCCGGACACGGTGGCGTTCCCTGTCGCAGCGAGACTGACAGAGGTCACATAGTCGACGCCGTCGACCTGATCCAACAGGGAAATGATTTCGTTGACCCGAACGGATTGGCTCCATGCCCACTTGTCAGGATCAAGATAGTTGTCCAACGCAGCAGTGACGCTCGTCATAACTGTCGAAGATGCGTAAGACGCAATCTTTGCGACAGTTGCCGTGACCGTGATTGTTGAGATTTCAGCGTTGATGACCTCTACTTTCAGCCCGGCGGGGGTGCGATCTTCGAGGTCGGTGTCGATCGTCGCGATGGCGGCGCTGGAAAGCGGCAAATCGGTAGCAGCGTTGCTGAAGCCGTTGATGTTTTCAGACGCCACCGCCACCAACACGTAACCTTCGTGTGTCGTATAGGTGCTGCTGGTGGTGTCCCTATCTCTGGTACGGCGCTTGTCGTGCGCCTTGCACCTGTAGGCGGCACCGTAGTTTGCGAGAACATGAGTTTCCATTTGTGCAGTTGTGGTCAGCGCCGACGAATACGACTGAAGGAGATTGGTTGCACGAGCAAAATACGTTGCGTCTGTTTCTGCCGCTGCCCCGTTTGCTGGCTTGGAGGCAAACACAGTGGACGATACGTAGGGGGCGGTCGTGAGGATTTGCAGCGAATCGCCGTTGGATGGCGAGTTGAAGGCGGTGCCGACAGCGTTAGCCGTAACAGCGCCCGTGGCCGTAGAGGAACCGTTGGCGATGGTGAGGTCGGCGTCGAGCGCGTACACGTAGGTCGACCCGCCGGAGGCAAAGTTGGCAAACTTTGTACCCACAGCGATCGTGTATCCGGCTGTGTCTTTGGCAGTGACGGTGATTGTGGCGGTGGCTTTGACACCGTTGCTGCGTGTTACCCCAAACAGTTTGAGAAGGGTTTCGACCGTTGCGCCGGGTAGCCGGTTGGCGGCGGCGACAAGTTTCGCTGTCTGATATGCCATGGCTTCGAGAAGCATGACTTCGGTCTGTCCGGCTTCGGGCACATACTCGGGAATCACCAACTTGGCCGCGGCTATGGACTCGTTGAGAATCGATGTGGTCGTTTTGTCGTAGATGGTCAAATCTACGTATGAACTCCAGTCGGGGGATACCATGGTTACTCCGTTAGACGAACGACACGTTTACTTCAGTAACCGCACCCTCAGATGTGGTTACTTCGATCTGGTCGAGTTTGATGTTGTTGTAGAAGTGGGCGAATCCGCTTGAGAATGCGTTGGCGTCGAACTTGTCGAAGGTGGGGTCGTCGATGCCAAACTGGGGCATGACTCTGCGTTCAGTCTTGTTGGTGCGTAAAAACACGGCTATTTGTTGCGCCTTGTATTCGTCTGACCCGTATTCGACCAGTTTCATTCTGCCATACCGGGTTGGGTCGGGTTGGAAGGGGAAGGATAGTACGTCCATTATTTCACCTCGTTAGACAACACTCGATTATCCCATACTGCGTTTGCTGATCGTCTCACTTGACCAGCCATTCTTCCACGGTGTCTGAAATGTCACGCATCTTGATCCATCCGGCAGCGGTCGGTTGCCCCTTGCGGATACGTAACTTGCCGACGAGGCCAATGGTGTCCCATTCAGGTCGGTCTTCTCGCTTGACGTATGTTTGATCAGGGTCGTAGTCCGGGTTCAGTCTCCGGCGCTCTACATCGAGATGTTCTGCGTCGTCCGGCGGAGTCACCCCTTCCGGAACACTGTCAGCATCGTAAGAATAGGTCTCCCTGCTTGGTTCCTCATCGGGGGTCGAGGGCGACGACCAGCCCCCCCATGAAACAACCTCAACGATTTCTGTCAGATAACGGTTGTAATCGTCGACAAGGTATTTGTTCTGCCACTTGTTCCATGCAGCGTCGCCGACAACCACCGGGTTGGCTGACACGACACCGATGATTTCGCCCCCTTCTGTTGCCGCCTGAATCTTGTTTCCGATCAAACTGACCGTGATGCCGACCCGATCTTCGCTGCTGGGGTTGCCATCGTTCCACTCAAAATATTCTGCATAGTCGGCCCCACCGCCAGTCCAAGTACCATCAGCAAAAGCGTCACCGTCGCCCACCAATTCGAAGTCGGTATCCGCTGCGCCCCCGTTGGCACGCAGATACGAAAAAGCGTCGTTTGAACCCCGCCCCGAATACAACACAAGAATACCGTCAGCAGTATGCCCCCCATTGGTTGCTTGAATAGAAAGACCCTCATCTGCCCCGGTGTCTGACTTGAAAATCTTCACTCGGTTTGGATATACGTAAAGAACATCGTCCCCGTCGGCACGCAACATCATGTAATCATCGCGATGGTAGTAAGCCAGCCCCCCCGCATAGGTGCTGTCCTCGTTCCCAAACCGAAGAAACCCCCAGAAACTGTTCATCGCCCAACCGGAAGTTTTACTGCTATAAATACCGATGCCGGTACTACCCTGCTCCTTAGTAACAGTCAGATCATGCCCAGACGACCATCCGCCGCCAGTTACGCTGCCCCAATTTCCGCCAGTCGCAACGTTCAGGGAAGAAATGGGGCTGGTGGTGCCGATACCGACGTTGCCGCCGATTTCAACCGTGCCGCCGATTTCAACCGTGCCGTCAGACTTGATGGTCATTCGTTCAGCGCCACCCGACCCGAACCGCAGATTCTTACCCGATGTCTGACTCCACACAATCGCAGTCTCGTCAGTGTCTAAACCAACGAGCATCCCATCCGTATACAGGGCAGATCCTGTCGTGGAGTTCGTGTACTGGGTGTACGACTGGTTGGAGTCGGTCGCATGCATATGGTGCAGAACCGTCCCCGCACCACTGGTAGTCAACAGGCGGTCGGGGGTGGCGGTGCCGATACCGACGTTGCCGTTCTGCTTGATTACAAAGAGTGGATCAGCCCATGTCGTACCCCCAACAGCAGTTGAGGGAGCGATCTCAAATCCCGTATCCACTTCGGTGTTCGTGGTGATCCGCCAGTTGTAATGACTGGACTGTGCGTCAGAATGAAGGAACAGCCCCTCATCGTCGTATTT
>Ga0080013_1003962_pt1 | contig 14944 bp, 26 predicted proteins | sample ETNvirenome_6_85_FD_69236 | JGI IMG/M metagenome (GOLD analysis project Ga0080013, IMG submission 69236) | Marine viral communities from the Pacific Ocean - ETNP_6_85 (SPADES assembly) (version 2) | ecosystem: Environmental > Aquatic > Marine > Oceanic | place: Pacific Ocean | collected 2013-06-19
GTGATAAACTTAAAGTGACTTTAATAAAAATTATATCTAGTAATAGAGTCTTATATAAAGACAAGTAAAATGAAGAAGCAAAACCCATATTATAGAACATTAGAGCAATTAAGGACGGAAATTCTTGAGAGAGTCTCTAATAAAAATTGTTCACCAGTCACTATAACAAGAATACATGAAGTATTGTTTGGTACAATGATTGCAACTGCTCCTGGAGATGATGATCTAGCTGGTGAATATACGGTTAAGACATAATTCATATGTTAGAAATATTATTTTTAATACCAACTATTATTCTTATAGCCGGCATGTGTATAAGCTATATTAAAATGCGAAAGAAGTTAGAGGGTGATGTTGAATGGGAAAAAAATAAAGATAAATACAAGTATAAAGATTGGAGATATTGATATGGGAATGTTTGATGAAATTATTATACCGAAGTCTTATTTAAAGGGAGTTTTAAATAAGAAGGATGAAAAGTTGTTTGACACTTATCATAAGTTTCAAACTAAAGATCTTGACACAATCCTCGGTGGTGGTCTTGATCTGTATAAACTTTATAGAGGTCGATTGAGTAAGCGATGCCGACCAGGGAAATGGGAAAAAACAACTGTTACAGGAGATATAAATTTGTATGATAGTTTTCTCACAAAAGACGGTGACGAGTGTGGGTTTGAGTTTGAGTTTAAATTTATTAATGGTAAAATAGATTCAAAGAAGTTAGTAGATAAGACTGTGACGAATAAAGAGAGCCGAGAAGCTATTGACGTTATGTGGAATATTGAACAAGAGATTTTTGATGAGTATCGCAAGAAATGGTCATATAAATTTTGGATAAGAGTAGAGCGTTTTTGTCAAAAAATTACAGTGATGGCTCGTAATAGACATTTAATACCTTATCATATTCGTAAACAAGCATATAAAACATCTGGACGTTCAGCAGATAATCCAGACTGTCTTAAATGGTATCAAGATATTTAATATGGCACATTTTATCAAATTACATACACTTGAAGGCGCAGAAATGCTATTCAATCTTGACGTGGTGGTTAGTATCGACCCATTATCAGATGGTACTATGGTACAGACTAGATGGGGTAGTACTAAAGTAAAAGAACATATAGATACCATACTTAGCTTATCTAGGTCACATGTAACTACTGCGACTGGTCATCAGTTAATAACTGAGAAGGATGACTTACCTTATTAAGTGAAGCTATTCATACCAATCATAGCTTATGGTGGCCAAGTTCATGCTGAGTTTATGCTTAGCATGATGGGGTTAATGCAGTCACTTATTAAAAATAACATGACTGCTACTTTTCATCCTATTGTAAGTGAGAGTTTAATTAGTAGAGGTCGTAATTCATCAGCAGCATTTTTTTTAGAGTCTGACTGTGATTATATGTTGTTTGTTGATACTGATATGGCGTTTACAGTAAAGGATTTTAATGAGGTAGCTAAATTAAAAAAACCATTATCGATAGGAGCGTATTGTAAGAAATATATTAAACAGTCAAAGTTAGAAGCATATGGTAGGATAAATGATAATAAATTTGAAGACGATTGGCGAGAATATATAACAGATTTTAGTACAGAAGTACCTCCAGAGCTTTGGAGTGATTGCAGTTCTGACGCCGCTCCTAAGCATATTAAAGTTAATTATGGTGCTACTGGTTTTATGTTAATTCATCGTTCTGTGTTTGATACAATAATCAAAATGAGACCAGATTTAAAATATATAAATGATATTGATTTTTATATGAAAGGTGGAGATAATTTTTATGATTTCTTTTCTGTTAAAGTAAATTCAAAAACTAAGAAGTATGAAAGTGAAGACTATGGCTTTTGTCGATTGTGGAGAGAGTGTGGAGGTGAGATTCATTGCGCGACCGATACTAATTTAATTCATATTGGTCGTCATCATTATACAGGTAATTTATATAAACAATTAAACTTTTTTTGGAATGCCTAAACAAACAGAATTAGACGTAACATATTTAAAGATGGCTAATGAATGGGGTCAGCTATCTAAAGCTCGTCGTAGAAAAGTAGGATGTCTTATAGTTAAAGATGGTCAAATTATCTCTGATGGTTATAACGGCACGCCTGCAGGGTATGATAATAATTGTGAGTATGAAACTAGATTTGGATATGAAACTAGACCAGAAGTGCTTCATGCTGAATCAAATGCATTAATGAAATTAGCCAAGAGTACAAATAGCAGTAGAGACTCGACAATTTATTTAACTATGAGTCCGTGTTTTGAATGTGCTAAGTTAATTATACAGGCAGGAGTAAAGAGAGTAGTTTATAGTGAGATATATCGTATTGAAAAGGGTATAGAATTTCTTCGCAGTAACGATGTTATCGCTGAAATGCATAATGAAGATTTACATAAATGACTCAAACGAAAATTGGATATGTGATCGCATAAGATCTGAGTTTATTAACAATAATTCAGAATATATTACTGATGATATTTTTAGTGCAGATGTAATATGGCTGCTTTCTAATTGGATATGGCGACAAATTCCTGTTGAACTTTTATCGTCAAAAAAAGTCGTAGTAACTATTCATCATATTGATCCAGATAAATTAGATGTTCAAGATTTTATTCTTAGAGATCAATTTGTGGATGCTTACCACGTTTCTTGTGAAAAAACTATAAAGAATTTTCCTAATTCTATTGATAAGCAAAAAATTCATATTATGCCTTATTGGTATAATGAGAAAATATGGCGACCCGTCTCAGAAAAGCATACCCTTAGACAGAAATTTTCAATACCGGAAAATAAATTTGTAATAGGAAGTTTTCAACGAGATACTGAAGGATCTGATTTAAAAACTCCTAAACTTTCAAAAGGTCCAGATATTTTTTGTGATATAGTAGAGCGATTAGATCCAAAACCACATATATTACTTTCTGGATGGAGAAGACAGTATGTTATATCAAGACTTACTAACGCAGACATTACTTATTCATATTTTGAATTGGTAGATGTTAATACTCTTAATGAATTGTATAATTGTTTAGATCTTTATTTAGTAACATCTAGATATGAAGGCGGCCCTCAAGCAGTTATAGAGTGTGCTTCTAATAAAACACCTATACTTTCAACAGATGTTGGTATTGCTAACCAAGCATTAATAGAAAAATGCATACTTAATGATACAATAGATTTTATTAACAATATAAAATCAGATAATTTTGATTACTCAGAAGAAAATTATAAAAAAATACAACAGTTTAAGATGGGAACTTTGTTCCCTCAATATTTGACGTTTTTCAAATCTATATGAAAGTATATATAGCATTTAACATCTCCAAAGGATCTTCAGGAGGAGGTAATCAATTTTTAAATAATCTATATAATGAATTTATAAGAAAGAATGTATATACTAATTACCCTGACGAGGCAGAAATAATTATTTTTAATGGTCATCATGACTCGGAAGGAATCTCAATACTTAAAAATACATTTCCAAATAAAGTATTTGTTCATAGAATTGATGGTTTATATAAACTATATAATAACGTAGACGATACTCGGCAGGACATAGCCTTTAAAATGAATGAATATTTCTCTGATGCGACAATATTTCAATCTAATTGGGCTTATGAAGAACATATAAAACAAGGGTTAAGACTAAAAAATAAACCATATACAATAATAGAAAATGCAGCGAACGATAAAATATTTTATCCAAAACCACCCACTATAAATGAAAACACATCTCGAAAAGTTAATATTATTTCGACTATTTGGTCACCTAATCCAAATAAAGGAGTATTATTCTATGAATATTTAGATAGTAATTTAGATTTTAAAAAATATACTTTTACTTTAGTTGGAAATTCATCTACCAAATTTAAACACATAAAGCATATTCCTTCTTTAGGTAGAGGAGACCTAGCTAATGAATTAAAATGTAATGATATTTTCTTATTTCCATCTAAATATGAATGTTGCTCTAATTCTCTTATAGAAGGCATGAGTTGTGGCTTAGTAGCAGTAGCTTTAAACAGCGGAGGAAATATAGAATTGATTAATAGACATAATGCTGGTGTTTTATTTAATACTAATGAAGACTTGATTAGTAAAATAGAAGAGGTTAGTCGTAATATAGGAGAACGAAGAGATAAAATAACACCCCCGACTCTTGATGATGTATCCAATCAATATATTAATTTTTTTGAGCGATGTATAAAGTCAATATCAGTATAGATGACGTAAGCCCTCATCCTCGTTCCTCTATTAATGTTTTAGATAGATGTCATGAACTAATAGAGATTTTCCCTGATATTAAATTTACGCTATTTGTTCCTACTGCTTATTGGAGAGCAATGGATGAACCTGATCAGGAGCCATATTATTTACATAAACATATAAAATTTTGTGAAGCGTTAAAAAAACTAGATAGACAAAACTTTGAACTAGGACTTCATGGACATTTTCATAGCTCAATAGTTAATAGAAGTAACAACGATGAGTTTAGATATGCAACGTATAAAGAAGCAAAGCAAACAATTAATAAAATGTTTCTTGAATGTATTCAATCAGGATTAAAAGAATATTTTAAGCCAATTATTAGACCTCCTGCTTGGAGGATGACAAAAGAAGCTATAAGAGCAGCATCTGATTCTGGTATAGTATATTTTTGTTTATCAAAACAAGATTATGCTATTAAGACGTACGATGGAGCAGATAAAAATGTTAATACTATTTATCAAACATGTAATCCTCCATTTCTTCCTCTTAATCTCACAGAACAAACAGAAATAGTTTATCATGCTTGTGAATGGGATAGAAATTATCTAAATAAAACGATGAAAGATGAGCTTGTTAAACTCTTAAAGGTAAACAAAGAAGACATAAAGTTTTGCTTTATAGAAGATATGATATAATTAAATGGAATGCTGGAATATTAATCGAATTGTTGATAATTTTAACTTAAATGATAGTTTTGTGTTTTTTGATATTGGTACAAACACGGGCCAAGAGCTAGAAGTATTACTTCCTTTAGGAGTTGATGTTCATAGTTTTGAACCACACCCTAAATTAGCAAAACAAATAAGAGAACAGTTTAAAAGTTACGGTAACCTTGTTTTTAATGAAAGCGCTGCTTGGATAAAAAACGAAAATAAAACATTTTTTTATAAGCGACCACTTGAAGATGACCGAATTAATGGTGGTTCGACGTTAATAGCAAGTAAAATTAATATTAATACAAAATGGAAAACTGAAGTTCAATGTATTGATATTTCAGAATATGTATTTAACTTTAAAAATCAAATAGATATTATGAAAATAGATATAGAAGGATCTGAGTATCATGTCATAAAGCATTTAATTGATACAGGAGCTATTGAAAGAATTAATAATATTTTTTTTGAAGATCATAGTCGAAAAATTCCAAGATACTTTAACCACTATCATGGTGATGATTGGCGTATTAGGCAACAACACTCCACGGAATTTTATGATAATAAAAAATTTGTTTTGGATCAATTAGATAGTTTGAAGACAAATTTCGGGTCTTGGTGAGGTATTATGGGCAAATCAGATCCATATTATTTTAATTTTTGCAGTCAATATATAAAGCCAGAAGGAAAAACTGCTCTTTTAGGTGCTACTGACAATAGTTATTTTCAAGGTGATACATATGATTTGTCGTTAGGTAATTGGAATATTAATTCTGAATGGGAACTTTCTCAAAAATACGATACAATAATTTGTACTAGGTGTGCTTATTTTGCAAAAGATCCATGGGATTTTATTAAGCGATGTCATGATAATTTGAATATAAAAGGAAGATTGTTTGTTGATTGGGGAATTGGAGATCATTGGAGATTTCCAAATTATAAAGTTGGGTGGTTAAAAGATGAAGAGCATGAATGGGCATATAAAGAAGATAATTATCTTTGGTCGATGGTTTGGGACGATTCGTTTATTGATAATAATGAATTTCAAACCTTTTCTCAGAGAATACAAAAACATAATTATCAAAACACTAAGGTAGCAATTTTTAATGAAGTGCCTAAAATTATTGATATAGAATTTATAAATAAGTTTTTCGAAACAGAGTATAATATGTTAACTTTATGGGAAGATTTACCACAACTTTATATCTTAGTTAACTGTAAGAAAAAGCATGACTAAAAAAGATCCAGATCCATTAAAAAAGCTATACAGCTTTTCTCAACTGTTAAGTCGAAATAATATTAAGCATTGGCTTGATTGGGGATTTTTGTTACACGCTTATCGAGATAAAAAAATTCTAGTAGATACTGAAAATGATGTTGACTTAGGTTTATTAAAACAAGACTGGGATAAAGTTAAACAATTATTAAAAGATAATAATATTGAATTTTCTGATAATTGTTATAAAAATAGCTTATATGATGGGCTGCCTGTAAAACCAAATCAATCACTGTTAACTCTTTGGCAGTACTTACCGTATTTGCATAGTAACGGTAAAACAAAACTCCAACAAATCGATTTGTATTTTTGGGATCCTGATCCTAACGTGTCTGATTTACCTGATACATTTGGGCATAAGAGATATGAAATGTTACGTGCAGAAATAATGTGTGCGCCGCATAGTGCTTTGTTTTGTCAGGGTCTCGACTTAGGTAAGCCTAACAAATACCTTCGTCTGACCAAAAAATATTTTATACAAGAATTAGATACGCTAGATGTAGGCGGGTATGACTTTCCAGTCCCTAGATATCTAGAAAAATTTCTAGTGCACAGGTATGGAATACGATGGCGAACATCGATGACTAAACAAGAACATGACATATATATAACAGATCGTCTTGAAGAGCAACATTTCATAAAAGAAGGTGATATTACAGTTTTAGTTGAAGGTGTATGGGATTTATTTCATCAAGGTCATTTAGAACTATTAAAGCGAGTACATAATACTTATGATCGAGTTATAGTAGGTATTGCATCAGATGATTTAGTTAGAAGCTATAAGAGAGATCCTATTATACCATATGATGACCGAGTTAACATGCTAGAAGCATGTAAATACGTTGACGAAATTTATCACAATGCACCTGTATTAAATATTACAGAGGATATTTTAAATAAATGCGGCGCACATTACAGCTTACATAGTGTCAATGATCCGATCAATTGGAAGACTGAATTAAGACAATCAGCTAGATATGATCAATCTTTAATCGATAGTGGTCGAGCACATTTTTTATCTTATACAGACTATCACACAACCGACATTATAGATAAAATTTTAAAAAACAATAAGTAATTATATAAGATGAAACGTTTATTTATATTATTATTTTCAGTCGCTGTCGTTGCAGATGAAAATCCATACTCATCTATTAGTGAACGGAACGCGTTTGAGTTGACAGAGGGATTACCGCCGGCTAGTGAGATACTTGACAAGATAGAGACTCCTAAGATACAGCTTTTCTTAACGGGCGTAACACGTTGGCGCGAAGAGACTAAAGCACATATGTACTCTAAAGATTTACCTAATAAATATCTAAGTTTAAGAGCAGGTGAACAATCCGGCCCGGTGAGAGTTTTAAGTATATCTAGAGATGCAGTTAAAGTAGTTAATGATGGTAATGAAGAAACATTATCATTTGCTTTTAATAGTTTAAAAACTACTCACCTTAGTACAAAAAGTAAACCTACTGTCGCTAAAAAAGATAATAGTGAAGAAAGCGCCAGCGATAAAAGACGTCGTCAGTATGACGAGTGGAGAAAGAGAAGAGAGCAGTGACAAAAGATCAGATAGCAATTAAAGTTAACTCTTTAGTTTTCAATAAACTACTAATGATATTGTTTGGGTTTATTGTAGGGGTAATTGTTGGAGGAGTGGTTGTTTATTATGCTGCTGATTTAGATTCAGATGATTATATAAGAGGATATTCTGACGCGTTAGAGTTAGAGCTTAAATAATTTTATATCTAGCAGCGAAGAGATTGTCTGCTTTTCGCTGTAATAGAAAGGTAACAAAAAAATGAAAAACATAACTAAACTATTAAGCACGTTAGGGTTAACTCTAGCGTTTGCTGTGGGTACTGTTTGTGGTCAAGTTCCAACTGACCATAAGCGTGGTCCTAAAAAGGACCTAGGTAAAGGAAAACCTTCTAAAGAACGGGTTGAAGCTGCTAAGAAGAAGTGGTCAGAGAAACGTAAAACGGATGCTAAGAAAGGCCAAAAGGTTAGAGGTAAGCGCGGTGCGCGTGGCTCTTTTGGTAAACTTTTCAAAGATGATGAGAAGTTAGCTAAGTTGCGTAAGGACTTCGAAGCTGCTACTAAACAGATTAGAGCCAAGAGCAAAGATCTTTTTACTAAGTACAGAGCCGCTGAAGATGATGAGGCGAAAGCTAAGCTTAGAGAGTCTCTTAAAGCTATTAGAGGTGAACAAGCAGAAGCTGCTAAGAAGCATCGGACTGAGATTACAGCTCGTTTAAAGGAATTAGGTGTCGAGTTTAAGAATCCTCGTACTAAGATCCTTGATAATGAACGTAGGGGTGATCGTAAGCGCCGAGGTAAGGGTGGCAAACCTGGTGAATGAAAGGGTGATGATCTTATTATACAGTATCATAAACCTTATTATATTCCAAGTAGGATAGCTGATAGAGCTACTATGTCGACTCCAGAGGTAAATTGGGAGTTAAAAATACCTCGAAGTAAAGTTGGTATAGTTATAATAAGGCGACCTGGTGCTGATGATATTATAATAAGATAATAACATCTCTGTGAAGGTAAGTGCAAGAGCGGCTACGGCCGCTCTTTTTTTATAAATAATTATATGGATCGTGAAAGTCAGTTAATCTGGGAAGCCTATGCTGAAGCTGATATGTATTCCATAGAAGACAGAAAGCCTGTGTTGGTGCCTCCTGCTACTAAAGAAGAGGCGAAGAAATTGATGATGTCAGTTGCTGATCCTGATGCTGAAATGCATGCTGGTGATGAGAAGTTTACAGGTACACCAGAAGAGTTTATTGATTTGCAATTAGCTGATGATAATGTTTGGCCTCACGAAGCTGTACATGCGCTGCAAGAGATAAAATATCCTGGATGGCTTGAAGAAGTCCAGAGAGCATTTGGACCGATAGATTTAGCAGATAGATTTGATGATAGCACACCCGCGCAATTGGCAGCTTATCATAGCAGACCTACTGAAATAATGGCATACGCTTATGATGCTGCAAATAATATCGAAAAACAAAAAACTCTTGATGCATATGAGAAGTTAAAAGAAACAAATCCAGAAGCATATCAATTGTTTATACAGTACGTAGAAGATTATCGATGAATGACAAAGAGGCACAACTGATCTGGGAAGCTTACATAGTTGATAAAGATAATACGGACTGGAGATAAGAATACCGTTAGAGATAAATAATTATATGGATCATGATGGTCAGTTAATTTGGGAAGCTTATTTTAATGAGATGGCTCGCCCGTTTGGTATGACTGAACTCTCTGATGACAAAATAGAAGCTGTAAAACTGGCCCTTCAGCAGGGCTATATAGAAGTCCCGGCTGGGAATCGTCAGCCCGCGACATTTGTCAACATAGCTAGGGTTGAGGATTTAACAACACATGTTGTCAAACAAATAGCAGACTCCATAGGTATTAAACACCCAAGAGGGCGTCTTCCTGGGGTTCGAGAGAATGAACAAAGGTATCGAGACATAATGTTGAGAATATTTCGTATCCACCACCTTGGATCAAAAGAAACATATGCTGATATTGCAAGAGACAAGAACCTGTTCCCTGATCATCCTGTGACAGGAGAGCCACGACCTGCGTCTAGACAGTATATATCTAAACTTGCGCATGATGCAGGCTACTCAAAAAACAAGCCGAGGACAAAAGGTGATGACTTCACACCGCCAGTTGCATCTCATTAAAATGATATTATAATACTTGTGTGAGTAAGCATGTTTTTCACGATGACGGTAGTAAGGAGGGATTTGGCTCCCTCAAGCCTAGTAACAAATCATCCAAGGATAAGACTAATAAAACATTTAATCAATTAGTTAAATCTTTATACAGGTCAACAGTCTTAGCACAGACTAAAGTCGAACAGCTTAATTATCAAAATTTCCTTAAAAATTATTTCGATGAGGATGGTAAGCCACATTTTTTTACCTTAAAGCTCCCGTCGAACGATGAAGATGGATCTCATGTTGTAGATGTAGACGTACCACTACTAACACTCGCTCATAGTACACATCTTAATATTAAAGAACTTGAAATTGAGTTTGAAGTTGAACTCGGCCATTTTGAAGACATAGAGGATGATGAGATTAGTGCAAAAGTAAGTTCAGTCAATGGGAAGAGGATGGCTACAATTAAACTTAAGCTAGATGCCGCCCAGCCACCTGAAGGAATTGCTAGAATTCGACAAGAATTAATAAAAATTTTGCCTTCTTAAGAGATTTTGTCGTTCGGCTAATTAAATACTCTCGTTATGGCAGGAATTGCAGATCAATTTAAAGGGCTTCCAATGTCCGACCTTATAGGTCAACCACTTATCGCGGCCGCTAAGGCGCAAGGACAATTATCCAATATTACTCAGCAGTTTATTAAAGACGTTGGGTTAGACGATACCGGTAATGGTAGTATGTCGGCGCGATCGGTTGATTTCGCATTTCATACACCAGTTACTAATACATATTTGTCCTCCGGACAAGGCGGACAAAAAGTCTCGGTAACGAATACAACATTAGAAAAAAATGATCTTCATGTTCCTTTATTGTCTATTGTAAATATTCCTAATTTAGCAGTTAAGAGAGCGACAATAGATTTCTCTATGGAAGTGAAATCAGCCAGTAAAAGTACTACTTCATCTGATACTACAGGTAATATTAGTACTCAAGCGAAATACGCAGCATGGTGGTCACCTGTTACGTGTTCAATGAAGGCGTCAGTTACTACTAATAAGAAGTCTGAAAATATAAGGACCACAGATAATTCCGCTAAATATAATGTTCACGTTGAAGCAAGAGATGACGGAGCACCTGAAGGTTTAATGAAGGTGTTAGACATACTTGCTGCAGCAATTGTGCCGTGTGGTAAATCCAGCAGTGCACCGTTAACTGGTGGGCCTGGTCATTGATCTAATTAAATACCCCAGTACTTGTGTTGATAGTCTGGGGTATTTTCTTGTATAGCTGCCTCGTACCAGAGCTTATATTCTTCTGGTTTGTAGTGCTTCATAAGCTCAACCGATGGTGTTATAATATGGTTCATTGTATTAGTTAACGGACTAGGTTCCCACCTCTTTGCAAGAGCAAACAATTGGTTTTGTTCATACATCTTACAGTTAACGAACACACAAAACTTTTTCAGCACATGTCTTTGTGGTGGTGGGTTTATTCCAGTCTCTACTTTTCTCCAAATTTTTCTATCAAATTTTAGTAATTTGGTTATTTTATTTGTATCTGGAAACTTTCGTGCCCTGAGTTCTTTTAAGTAGTTGTGAAATTCCATTGTATGTATAAATATTTACATGCACGCAAAGCTTAGAACTCGTCTCCGAGAAAACCGCGCGTTACTTCGACGTTCTCGTGAAGGACTGGCGCCCTACCTGGAGATTGGTCAAATTCGGGAAAGATTAGATGCTGTTGAGTGTCGTTTAGAGTTACTAGAAGACGACTTAGAGTTGATAGCAGATAACGTAGACATAAATAATTCTATGACAGATAAAATAATTACAGCTGATGGTACGGTTGGTGTTGGTAGTACGGCTCCTGTTGGTGTTGGTAGTACGGCTCCTGTTGGCGTCGGTACATCTGATACATCTGAAGCAGATAATGCATTTGCAGTTGGTGTTGGCAGTACAGCTCCTCCTGTTGGTGTCGGTAGTTCAGCACCTGCAGGTACAACACATACTGATCCAGATACATCTGCTGATGGTGGGCAAAGTGCAACCGATCCAGACTTTAGTTGATCAGTTGCGCTGTAGACACATTAAGAGTATCCTCACCAGATATTTAAAACCTTTTCATGGTTTATAGATGGTGCTGGAGCTGCTTTAGACTTTTTAAACGACCAACTAAAGGGACTGATTTTGCCGTTTAATACAATTTCTCTTCTGTGTTGTTTAAGAAATAAAGGAACACAATTATGAATACTTCTTTGTTCAAATTGACAATTCTTTTTCACCAAGAAAAGTAATTCAATAATCCTTTTTGTATAATCTTTAAACAGATCTTTGTTTATTATGTTAGAAGAAGATACAAAGAAATCAAACACTGCGTAAGGTGTGCAGGAATTAGGAGACCCATCATCTGGAGTTCTAACTGCCAATTCTGTAAAATATATATATCGTGATAATCGATCTCTTTTCACTAGAGTCTGTATTTTTCCAAACTTAGTCGAGTTTATATGTATATCAGTTCGACTTCTAATAATAACATCATAATATATATTATTTTCTTTAGCGTAGTCACTCATAAGAATTAAAGATTTACACATAGATATAATCTGAGAAAATTTCATTCTACTAGTTTTTTTTATTGCGGCATAAAAAGCATCTTTAATACTCATATTAGATGCTCTTAATTCTTCTGGCGTACATTGCAAAAGATACTTTAATATTGAAGCATCTGTTATAGTATGTTTATGTCTTAATGATTGAACATATTCCCATGCCTCATCAATATGTGGATTTAAATTATCTTTACTTTCACATATACCTACTGTTGGTTTAAAATGGTGTTGTAATGTAGCAGGGTCTACATTTCTTATTATAGGATCGTCCGTCAGTTTAACATCTCTTGGTTTAGCTGGATACTGGCAAGTAACATCATCCCATAGATGGTAAAATACATCTATCTGACATTTGTCTTTATTTAGGTTTATAAAATCAGAAATTGAATTTGCGGCATTTTCCCAAAATCTTGGCTCTGTACTAAGACAGATAGCTATATTTATTTTTTTATCCATCGTTTTTACTTTTATCAAATTTATATCCGAAATGCTCGATGTCTTTTGAATATTTATTCGCAACAAGTTCTTTCGTTTCGTCGGTATAGTACTCAGTGTAGTATGTGTGCTCTGTTTTGTTTATATGTGGAAGCTGTTGTTGCGGTATACCTATTTTATTGCAGACGGTATTAAAGTCCTCTTGAAGATTTTCAAATCTACATATAAAATCAGTATCGTCTGGAATTAATACAGTCTGTGACAGTACATGTCGGTCGTCAATTGAAAATTCTGGGTCATTTATAAATTCTATAAATTCTTTATTAATTATCCTGGCAATAAATTCTGAAAAGGTATCGTTTCGTGCTTTACAATAAACACTATCAGGCCACGAATCGCAATGTGCAGGAGAGGCTTTGTCCTTCCAACAAGAAACTACCCTATCCCATGGGTTTCTTACTATTGCAAATTTAAAATAAGAGTCATATTGTTCTTTCAAGAGAGCCTTAACATCGTCTAATTTTTCTAATCTATTATTTGTTATATAATTAGTTGCAAGATGTTGATGGTTTTCATTTTCTCGACCTATTAGACAGCTATTTGCATTTTTTGGTACTCTAAATAGAATGTATTTATATTTATCGTTAGAATTAGGTAGTACGTAATTCATTCTTTGAACTCCTATATTATAATATAAGAGTCGCCTTAAATATCTACAATCATTCCTTTTTTCCATAAGGCTCTTGTAAGAACTTCTATGAAAGCTTCATCTGACAAATCATTAGGACACAAATGTCGTGGAGCTTCCTCCATCTTTCGTCTTTCCACGAAATGATAGTTATCTTCACCTTATTCCCGAGCCAATTCTGACAATAGGAATATTTAACGCGAGGTTTGTTGAACCTTCCACTTGTCCCAGCTCCACAGGGAAATCTTGCATAATCCGGTCGTCGTCAAGCTTTTTTTTCTCGGTTAGCGAGTAAGTACTCGAAAGAAACCCCAAAAATACTCCGATTACAAAAACAACGGCTACCTTAAGAAGATCGTCACTCGCAATAAAAATTTTACGAATCCTCCCCATCGCTTTCCCATCTTCTGCGCGAAAAATCTCTAGCGAGATTTTCCCAGTGCTCTTCGTTCGCTTCCGTGGTTTTTAGTTCGCATGTCCCGTGGCAATTGTCATCGAAACAATTTGGGTTGATACAGTGAATGTTTTTTTCGTTCATAGTTTCATCTCCTTTTTAAGTGGGATTAGTTTTTTAACAGGTTTACTGGCGAACTTGACTACCTTCAGGGTTATTTCGCCGATATTCTTTATAACACCAACAGTAAACATTATTGTTCCCTCAGCGCCTTCTGCTGCGGTTCCTGCAGCCATACCTACAGGGACCAGAATGGCCTCTGGATGCGTTTTTGCAGCCTTATAGGTGTCTTTTAACCTTAGAACTGATACAACGTCTCTCATGGGCACTCTCTCTCCCGTAATGGCCGCATGCTTAAACTTCTTCCATTCAAAATGGATAAGGGAAGAGGTTACTTCTTCTGAACCTTGCATATAGTGGCGCATATAGTTTCTTTGAAACCAAGTCTTAGGTTTTGTCAGTTTGAATTTGGGTTCGTCAGGGTTAACCCAACTGCCGTTTTCGTGAATAACAGTTTTCCCAAGAAGCCTAAGCTCTTGGTTTTCCTCTGCGGTTAAGTTAATAGCGCAGACCAAAGCGGATATAATAATTAATTTTTTCATTGTTTAGCTATTTTTTCTTTCTTGAATAGTTAGTTTTTCTTTTTCATTCCCATACGCGCTATGTCGTGGGTTACAGCAACATTGGCAACGGGGTTTGTTGTCTCTTGTTTTTTCGGGTTTGCCGGTTTTATGATTTATGTGTTTTCTTATGGTTCTGCTCATTTGTATTCTGCCTTCTTTGTTCCTCTCCAGTCGGGAAACTCCGTGCGTCCAAAATTGGAGCCATAAGCTGTGTAAAGGTGGACTGTAGATCCATGTTTTACAATAA
>Ga0080013_1003963_pt1 | contig 14943 bp, 11 predicted proteins | sample ETNvirenome_6_85_FD_69236 | JGI IMG/M metagenome (GOLD analysis project Ga0080013, IMG submission 69236) | Marine viral communities from the Pacific Ocean - ETNP_6_85 (SPADES assembly) (version 2) | ecosystem: Environmental > Aquatic > Marine > Oceanic | place: Pacific Ocean | collected 2013-06-19
TGGCATTGACCGCAAAGCTGGCTTGGTTGCGGGGCAGAAGGCTGGGGGATTTCCCAGCATCAACACCGCGCTCCAACGTGATGAAGCCGTCGCTAATACGCTGGCGATCAATAACCGGCATTAGACAAACACTATGAAGTAGAACTCGCGAATAAACGGAGTGTCCAATATCTGTACCTTTAGCTGGCCGACGCCAGTTGTTATTGAATCAACGTACAGAACCCCACTGCCTCCCCCTGTGTTGGTGTCAGCCGCAGTAAGGCTAACAGTTGGTATAATCCCAGTTCCTATGCTTGAGTTAAAGGGTATCGTAACCAGACCAGTCGAACACGAGCTGGTTCCCACGTTTATCCCTCCGCTAATCGTGACGTTATCAGAAGCATCCACTAAACAATGGCCCTTTGCCACGATGTTCACACCCGCGCCGCTGGCAATCCACGCTGGCTTGTTGTTGCCTAGATCGTAAGACAACAAGTACCCGTCACCACCAACCGGAACCTCTTCCCAGCTAGTGCCGTTCCAGTACGCCATCTGTCCGGCAGCAGCGCCACCCCCAAGGCTCGCCAACGGGAGCTTCCCGCTGGTGGTAACAGTATCTAACGCAAGAGGGGCCGAGGCGTGGTCAAGGTCAGTAAACAATGGCCGCCTCCAAGCCATCCCGTTAGAAGCTGTGCTGTCCGTAAAGAGTGCATTGGTGTCAGCAGAGCCGATTGCCAGATCGGAGTAGGCTGTGCCGTTGTGGGTCAGCAAATCGCCTTTCCCAGCGAACCCAGCTGGGTAGGTGATGCCAGCTGAACCGTCTAAACCCTGCGTGCCGGACGGCGTGATTTTTGATCCACTGGCCAATGTGCCGGACACAGCGTTCCCCACATAGCCAAGGTTCTTGACCACCAAAGAAAGCGCCGCAGTGGACACCACCTCAAAATAGCCCGCGCCTTGGATGTAGACTGCTTGACCACTAATATACGGGCTTGCGTTGTAAACGGCAAGTGAAACACTGGAGAGCGCCGCCGGGATGGTGGCGGATGAAGAGGTGGTGGTGTAAGCGTTGGCCCCATCGGAACCCGCTGCCCCAGCCGCTCCGGCTGCCCCAGCTGGCCCAGTTGGCCCCGCGACATTGACGGTGGAGTTGGTGCAGCTGGTTTCGCAGCAGTCCGTGTTTTGATTCAAGGTGATAGCCATTGTTTGACAGTTCGCAAAAGTTGTGGGGTATATTTCCCCGTTAGGGAGTATATCCACAATATACATCCCTACTGTCAAACGGTTTGATTAAGCATAAATATGGCTTGGCGTTTGATGTGCAACTAAACGAGATCGAGCTGGAGTTGTACGCCTTCAGAATCAACCACTCGCCGGATCGCGGCGGGCTGGGTGCTTATCGCCATTTTAAGAACGTGGTCAACTTTCTGTGGCCCAAGATGATCTGGAATGTGTGGTTGGAGAAGCAAATCGAAAGCCTTTGCGAGAACCAATGGGTGTGCTGGGCGGGGTGCGGGGCAAGCGGCAAGACCTACGCTGCCAGCCTTTACTCGATGGTTTACTTTCTGGCCGCCCCCCTCCAGACCTCGGTTATCCTCACGTCCACCACCGCCAAAATGATCCGCAAGCGTGCTTGGCCGGTGATTCAAGACCTTTACCGGACGTGCAAGGGTGGCTATCCGTCCCATATGGTGGACAGCAAGACCACGCTTCAAGCTGTTCGGGGTGACGACAAGCACGCCATCTTCGCCATCCCCGTGCTGGACGGGGCCACGTCAAAGGCGGTCGCCAACATCCAAGGCATACGTTCTCCACGCACAATGGTGATCGTGGACGAGGCCACCGACACGCCGGAGGCAGCGTTCGAGGCGTGCTCCAACCTCCAGAAAGGCACGCGAGAGTTCAAGTTTCTGGCAATCGGGAACCCTCACAGCAAGTTCGACCAGCACGGGAGGTTCGCTATGCCGAAGAATGGCTGGTCTACGGTGAGCATCGAGGATGAGGAATGGGAGACGGAGCGGGGGGTGTGTGTCCGCTTTGACGGCCTCAAGTCGCCCAATGTGCTAATGGGCAAGACCAAGTTTGATTTCCTCATATCCAACGACCAAGTGCGGCAGGCACAGAAATATGACGGGGAGGACAGTCCCAAGTTCTGGAAGTACACAAGGGGGATGTGGTCGCCCGAGGGGGTGTGCAAAACGGTGTTAAGCGAAAACTTGGTCGAGAAATATAGGGTGATGTTTCCTGCTGTTTTCATCAAAAAAAGCCATATGATGGCCGGTTTAGACCCTGCTTTCAATGGGGGAGATCGCTGCGTTCTCCAGCTGGGCCGCTACGGTGACTTCGAGAACGGCAAGATGGGCATCTCGCTGGAGCGAAACGAGGTGATCGAGATTGATGCGCAGTCAAGTGAGCCGGTTCACTTCCAGATTGCCAACCGAGTGAGGTCACTCTGCGAGGAGAACAAGGTGCAGCCAAAACATCTGGCGGTGGACGCCACTGGCGAGGGCGGCGGGCTGTGTGACATCTTGGCCAAGACGTGGAACCCCGCCATCCAGCGGGTGGAGTTCGGCGGGAGGGCAAGTGATCGCCCCGTCAGCCCCGAGGATCACCGTAAAAGCAGTGACGTGTACGCCAACAAGGTGACAGAACTGTGGTTCAGTGTGAGGCAGTGGGTTATCAATGAGCAGCTGCGAGGGATGCACCACGAGGCGGTGATCGAGTTCTGTTCGCGGATGTTTGATGATGAAAAACGTATGACAATCGTTGAGAGAAAGGTTGATATGAAGGCTCGTACCGGCAAGTCGCCGGACTTTGCGGACGCCATTGCACTGGTGGTGGAGATGGCCAGACGCTTGGGCGGATACGCTTCAGCCACGCCGCACAAGCGGGGATTGAACAGCTGGGATCAGATGGTGCAGGAGTACGACAGCATTTACCACGACACGTTTGCGGAGGTATGAACCGAATTATCCCAACCAGCATTGTTCCGAGTGGCGGCGGGTATCACTACACGCAGGAGGAAACCAGCCACACCGAGTCAGCTGACAGCTTTCACCAGCTGGTGGCGCGGGTTGTGGCCCACCGAAAAGCCAACAATCTCCCCGTTCCATTCAACATTGCTGACATTGTGGAGGCGCAAGTCTGTGAGGGCCGCAAAGAGTTGTGCGCTGAATACAGACCAAAGCCGCCCCCCAACCGCCCGCTGACAATCGACCTTGCGCTACGCCTCACCCGCACACTGGTCGCTGCCGGGGGCAAGCGGGTGGAGTGTCAAGCCGAGGCGGATCAACGGGCGGCTATCTGCTCGATGTGCCAAGACAATATTGAGCCGCAGGGTTGTACCGGCTGCACCGGCAGCATCATTAAGAGGGCTGTTGAGTTTATTGTAGGAAGCAGAAAAACTCCGTATGACAAGCTGCTAAAGTCGTGCAAGCATTGCGGCTGCTTTAATGCGGCCCAGATATGGCTGCCTCTGGGGGCGCTACAGAAAACGATTGATAAAGATGAAAATGCGGCGCTGCCAGATCATTGCTGGAAAAGACTATAAATGAACAACAATTCTCTCCCCCTTGAAAACATAGACGAGAGTGGCGCACCCCCGAAGGCCAGACTTTCCTCGCCAGAAGCAGTGGTTGATCTGGTTCAAATGCTGGTTAGAGCTGACGCCGACCGCAATCGGGTAAGGGCAAAGGTGAAAGGAATCGTGGATGGCAACGCGCCGTACAGCGCGAGTCAACTCAAGCGCACGGGGCAATCCTACCGAACCAATGTGAACTTTAGGGAGGCCGAGGCGTTCTTCGCCATTGCGCTCACCGCCTTCTATGATGTCTTCAGCGAAACCCCCACCTACGCCACCATCAAGACCAACGTCGGGACGGATGCCGAGCGGGTGCAGTACAGCCGCGTTATCACCGAGGAATTTGACCGATTACAAAAGAAAGATAGGGAGTTTGACTACACGATGCAGCTCTCCCAGCACGAGATGGTGCTGTTCGGATCGGGGCCGTTAACCTTCGAGAACCCCACCAGCTGGCGGGCCAGAGCCATCAAGTCGGGCGATCTTCTCCTGCCGGAAACCACCCGCGCCAACCCAAATGACTGGGAGGTGGCAGTGGTGCGGCGGCGCTACCAAGCGCACGAGCTTTATGCGTACATTCGTGACCCGAAGGCAGCCACCACGGTGGGCTGGGACTTGGAGGCCACCCGCAAAGCCATTGTTGACGCGGGGCCGGAGAGCTACCGAAGGCACGACAGCTGGGAGTGGCATCAGCAAAAAATCCGAAACAACGATTTACACTACTCTGCCCAATGCAGCTTGATTAACGCTGCCCACGTTTATGTTAGGGAATACCCGCAAGACGGGGAAAGTGAGGGCAAGATCAGCTGCTATATCATCAAGGAGGGTGGACAAGATTTCCTCTACAAGCACATTGGCAAGTATGAGAACTGGGATCAAGTGCTGCACCCGATGTACTACGACAAGGGGGATGGCCAGCATCACAGCGTCAAGGGGCTGGGGGTCAAGATGTACCCCGTCATCGAGCTAAAGAACCGCCAGAAGTGTCATATGGTGGATGTTGCCGCCACCGCCTCGGCGATGCAGCTGCAAGCTGAGACGCCGGAGGCAATGCAGAAAGTGAGCGTGGTTCAGATGGGGCCGTACTCAATCCTCCCAGCTGGCTACAAGATAGTGCAGCGACAGTTTACCGGCATCGTGGACGCCCCGATGGCAGTGGATCGGGAGCTGGAAGGGGTGATGCAGTCCAACCTTTCGCAGTACCGCCAGCGGCTGGACAAGCCGCAGGGCAACCCCAAGACAGCCACCGAGGTTCAAGCCATCGTGCAGCAGGCCAGTGTTCTGGGGAAGACCCAGATTGCCAGATACTACCAGCAGCTGGATCATTTCTTTGAGGAACGCTACCGACGCGCCTCCAACCCGAGTGTCACGGACAGCGATGCTGCCGAGTTCCAGAAGCGGTGCGTGGAGCGGGGTGTGCCAAAGGAGGCGCTTACGAAGCTGGACTACGTTCAAGCCTCCCGCAACTACGGCCAAGGCTCGGCATTCCTCCGTATGCAGACCATCTCCGGCTTGATGCAAATTGCGGGCCAGCTGCCCGAGTCGGGTCGGGACGCACTGCTGCGCGACTACATCGCTGCGCTGGCGGGCCAGCAGCAAGTGGGCCGCTATATGGTGGGGCCGGAGCAAGACATTTACGCCAAGGATCAGATTGCCGAGGCGAACATCGAGAACGCTGTGATGCAGATGGGCAACCCCGTCATCATCACCGACTCACACAACCACGCCCTCCATACCCAGACCCACTTGGCCAAGGGCAACGAGGCGGCGCAGGCCATACAGCAAGGGGGCGATCCCGCTGCTGCGACGCAGTTCTTTGGCATTTTGATTCCGCACATCGAGGAGCACTTGGCGCTGCTGGGGGCGGATGAAAGCCGCAAGGACGAGGTGAAGCAGCTGGGCGAGCAGCTACAGCAGCTGTCCGGCTTTGCCAACGAGGTCGGCAACCAAGTGGCGCAGCAGATGGAGCAGGCACAGGCTGCCCAGATGGAGGCCGCAGCGGGGCCACCGCCGGAAGAGCAGATGAAAGTGGTTGCAATGGAGCGGGACGAGGCACGGAAAGATGCCGCACTTCAAGCCGAGATCGAGCGAAGCAATATGAAGATGCGACAAGAGATGGCTTTGGCTGATGCGAAAGCAGCGGCTGCAATATAGGGCGACAACAAGGTGACAACACAAAAACCAGAGACAAATGATATTAGTTATTCCTTTTTGCAAAAAGGACTGCAAATCAGCTTGGCAAAACATCACTTGGTCACACGAGCTGGACGGTAAGCTGCCGTTTAGGGTGCTGCTGGCCTACGACTCTGACATCCCAAAGCGGGAGCTGGCGAGGATCAAGGCGGTGTCGAAACACGCTTTCGAGAGCGTGCTGGATTTCCGCTACCCCAAGTGGGAGGGCGACCCCAGATGGCCAAACCCACAGAACTACGCTTTCCAGACGATTGCGTGGGAAATGATCAACAAATTCAAGGAGCCGTTTCTTTTCTGGGAACCCGATGCTGTCCCGATTCGCAAACGCTGGGCGCACGACATATGGGACACATACCAAAGCTGCGGCCAGCCGTTTATGGGCCACATTGTCCACGGTGCATTTGAGCCAAAGCTGTTGCACCTCAACGGCGTGACAGCCTACCCGCCAGAACCCCACGTCCCGTCGAAGCACCTCAACGGGGTGGCGGTCTACCCGCCGGACTTACACACCTACTCCACGGCAATGATGATCCCCCCAGTCGGGTTGGCTTGGGACGTGGCGGGGGCGGACGGGTGTGTGCAAAACGCCTACCACAGTGACTTGATTACAAACGTCTGGGAGATTGACGGCTGGAACAAGATCGTTGACTCCGGCGGAATTGTTCCCAGCTTTCCAACCCAGCAAGTGGTGGACGACGTGGTGGACTTTAGCGCCGCACTGTTTCACCGCACCAAGGACTGCTCACTGGTTCAGCGACTCCGCGAGAGGGCGAATGGAACAGTGGCCCGCAAGCCTTTAAGGGCCAAGAAAAGAAGAAAACCCACTCGGTGAGCCACACTGTTTACACCTATTACACGCCGATAGAGTGTCGAGGAATTGATACTCAAGTCCAAATGCTGCAACACTGGAGCAGCAGCTGGGCCAAGCGCGGGTGGGAAACGGTGGTGTTGGGGCTTGAGGATGCCAAGGCGCACCCTTTCTTCGATGAATACGCCGAGGCGGTGCAGCGGCTGCCGACAATAAACCCGAAGGATTACGAGATGGCCTGCTACCACCGTTGGCTGGCTGTGGCCCACCGTGGAGGGGGCTTTATGGCGGATTATGACGTGGTAAACTACAGCTTCGAGGCGCGTTCCCCGCAAGCTCGGCTCACTGTTTACGAGCAGAACTACGAGACGGAGGCAGTCACGCCGTCAGTGGTCGGGGGCAGTGCGGCAGGGTTTTATGATATGTGCCTCTACTTTGCCACTTGCAACATTGATGACGTGATGGGCGAGTTTGAAGGTAGGCCGCACACGAGCGATATGATTGTGCTCCAAAAGATTCCTCATCGCTTTGCCTACCAAGTAATCCCCTTGTGCAAGCAGTACGGCTCACCGGGGTGGGAGGACGCGCCACTGGTTCACTTCAGCCACGAGACAACAAAGGAAACAGATCGTATTCCGTGTATGAAAACGTCTCGACCAATATGATTGTCTCCCATCCAAGGGGCAAGAAGGATGAGTGCCAAGTTTGTCAACGCTTCCGACCCAAATTGTCACCCCTGTCCATTCTTATATATCCTATTAATAAAGGTAGTAACCCAGTGAGTGACAATTTAGGGGAATTTGACTATGATTTATTTAACAATCTTTTTGAAAAGGTATGACACTAACTGAATGGACAAACACGGCCTCCGCCATTGAGCAAGCGAGGGAGCTGATGGCGGGGGAGACGTTTAAGGAGATGATGGGGGTGATGGCGGAAGAGATGCCGCTGGTGCGCGTGCCGCTGCCGTTTGGGTCAACGGCAACCGACTACGCCTACGCCCACGGGATGCAGAAGGGATATGAATTTGCGCTGAAAGTGATCAAGGCGCTGGGGCAAGCGGCCCCAGAGCTGCCAGTGGAGCCGGAGGCGACATTTAGTAGGAGTAACAATGAGTGAAGACACAGTAGCCGAGGCTAATCCGGCGGCCAATCAAGGCAATTCGGGCTTGTTGCCGGAAACCAACAAGCATATCACAAGTATGGCTGACGCCTTCAAGGAGGCGATGGGGAACACCCCCGCAGCTGAGACGCCAGCTGAATCAACTGAGCCAGCTGAAACCACCCCACCCGAACCAGCCGAACCGGCTGCGGAGGAGAAGGCGGAATCCCGTTCCTCAAAGGATTTCAAGCTCATCAAGCAAGAGCGCGATGAAGCACGAAAGCAGCTTGAGGAGATGGGAGGCAAAGTGTCTGAACTGGAGCTAAAAACCTCCAGCTCAGAGGAATACGAACAGCTCAAGACCCAGTTTGACGAGCTGAATGAGGTGCTGAGTGTCTCCAATTTGGAGAGGCATCCCAAGTTCAAGGCGCAGTACGTCAAGCCGATCAATGACCAGATCGAGCGGGCGACTGCTTATGTGCCAGAGGAACAGCGGCAGGAGCTGGTCAAAATCCTCAAGATGCCGGTCAGCGCCAAGCGGGCAGATGCGCTGGATGAGCTGACGGGTGAGCTGCCTGCTTCACGGCAGGCATATCTCCAGAGCGCAATCAACCGGATTGACGAGGTTGCCCACGAGCGCGACGAGAGGTTGCAAGAGAGCGCAGCGAGCTACGAGCAGCTGTTGGCCGATGAGAAGGCGGGGGATGAGGCAAAGGCCGCCGAGCGTAACAAGGCGCTGGAGCGGTCATTTGGCACAATGCTGCGGGAGGCGCAGGACAATATCCCCATTTATCAGCTGCGCGAAGGGGATGAGGAGTGGAATACCTCCGTGCGGGAGCGGGTCAACCTCGCCAAGCGAATCCTTATGGAGCAGAACAGCTTCGAGGATGCGGCCACGGCGGCCCTTTGGGCAGCCAGCGGAGGGGCGCTGGTGGAGCAGAACGCCGGATTGGTTGAGCACAACCGCCGCCTGCAAGTCGAGGTCAACACGCTGAAAGGGGCGGAGCCGGAGGCTGCCGGAGGGACAGACGGAGGCAAGCCGCAGCCAGTTAAGAACAGCTCATTCAGCGACAAGGTGATGGGTGAGCTGCGCGAGCTGGGAATACGGGGGGCGCAATAATCTCACGACGGCGCACGGGGCCGTGGGCGGTGGTGCTGTCTCTGGTCGCCTCGATCACCATCGTTAGTTGCACCCCAGCCGGTTGCGCCCACGGGCAAATCGGCAGCCGTCATTTTTTTTCACAAACCGTTTGACGAATCGCAAACAGTTGAGCAAAACAAGAATGCGCTTTGAGTTGGGCGCATAAAACAGACTCATAGTTTTGCCCTAACAGCGACTGGCAATCGCACCGGCCATATCGGGACTGGCCAACCGAGCTAGACAGACATATCCGCTTGCTTCCGAGTGGGGGTGGGGTGGTGTGTCAGAATAATTTAATCTTTAATGGAAAGGATTTATTATGGCTTGTACAGATGTATTTGGAGCCTTTGCGATTGCTACAGAAAACCTCGCTGATGAGGTTTATCGCAACGCTTCTTACCGTTCCGTGTGGCTTAATGCTATTCCTCGCGGAACTTTTGAGACGGGTGTTGGAACCACCAAGACTACGTTCGCTATCGAAAACAGCGAACCAACGGATGACACGGAAACGTGGGCAGCAATCACCAACTCAGATGTAGCTGGTGGTAGTGGTGCTGCATCCGGGTCTTGCGCCAGTTCCTACACTGACGTGGAAGTCGGCTACACCAGCCGTACTTACAACCCAGAAGAGTTCGCCCTTCGCGGGCCGATTCTCTGTAAGGATGATCTGATTTATGATCATAACGTGGACACTTTCCTTCGCGCCTATGTGGAGGAGATGACCAAGCGAGCGCAGCGCAGCTGGGAAAAACGATACGAATCTCTCTATATGAAGTTCGCGTCGAAGCTCTCTGCTGGCAACGGTTTGTCCATTGTGGACACCGAGGGGTTGATTGAGAGTGTTGCCTTGACGGTATCCACCTCGACCATCACGCAGCAGCTGCTTGACCAAGTGGCGGTTGAGTTGATTGACCGTGGAGCCACTAACCCAGACAGCAATGGCTGGATTAGCTATGGCGCAGACGGCCCCGTGTTCCCGATTCTGATCGGGTTGGAAGCCAGCCAGCAGATTGCGCTGAACAACAGCGAGCTGCGGGAAGACTTCCGCAATGCTGAATCCGGCAAGGGTGCGGCATCGGAGCTGATGAGTCGGATGGGGGCCACAAGGGCCATCAAGAACTTCCGGCATATCCCCAACCTTCGTCCGGCGCGGTTTACTCACGACGGCTCGAAGTATGTTCGCGTTAATCAGTACACGATGGATGCGGCCACGAAGGGCAAGAAGGCGGTCATCAACTCGTCTTGGAATACTGCCCCTTACGAGGCAGCTATCATACTGAACCCGTCTGTCTACACCTCGGAGATTGTTCCGCCGGTGAACGCAGCTGGCGGCGTCAGCTGGAGTCCCACCTCCTATATGGGTGAGTGGAGATGGGTCACGGGCGGAAGCAAGATTCAGTCTCCCGCCAATGACTGTGAAGACCCGCTGGATAAGCTGGGTCGGCACTATGCGGAGTTCAAACACGCCCCGCGTCCCGAGTTCCCACTTCACGGGATAACAATCATCTTTAAGCGTGCGTGCGGCACTAGCGGTTCCGTAAGCATCACGGATGTGACAGCTTGCAGTAGCTAAAAACTGTCCAACAGCTGGCGGCCCGTTCAATGACGGGCGGGTCGCCAGTTTTTTTTAACTTTAGTAAGTCGAAGCAGTAGAAAACACTTATGAACAATCCAACTATTTATTCTGATGGAGTTTCCAACTCCGTACAAGACTCCCCTCTTCGCGTTCAAAACAAAATACTGGGCTCGCTCAAGAACTTGGGCGGAACCTCACAGTCCGTTGGTGCAGCCAGCGGGCTAAAGTCGGACACGGCATCTATTGGAGCCAACACGGCCCGCAAGAGTCTGGTGATGCAGAACACCACGGCGACGGCGCTGTATGTCAAGCTGGGTACTGGAGCCAGCTCATCTGATTATCACTTTGAAGTCGCTGGCAGCGGCGGTGTGGTGGGTATGGGTGCGACACTAAATGTCACCGGTTACACCGGCGCATTGTCAATCGATCCATCCACCAACGGGTTCACTTTGGTTGAGTTTGAATAAGGAGAGACTGATATGGGAGCTACATTAGGGGGTTCTGGACTAAACGGGGCAACGATTCACGTTGACCAAACTGTCACCGAGGGTGAAATCGTCACCCAGTTAGTCAACTCGACAGACGGCCAAGGTCTGCACTTCGACGGTGCGGCTGGCAACATCGACATTCCCGGTTCGGGGAGTGCGCCGGTTGTTGAGCTTGGAACGAAGTTCAGTTTCGAGTTCATCGCCCAAGCGGATAGTTGGGCCGACTCAAGCTACAAATATCTGGTTGATTTTGGCAATGGTGGTCGGTTCGTTTTTGGAACCAGTAACGGGGCTGGAGACAAACTTGCAGTTTACGACAATACATCGTGGAAAACTTTTGGAGTTGCGCCGCTCGATGACTTAAAGGTTCACCATCTGACGCTGACGGTAGATGGCACGGCGGCGATACTGTACGACAACGGCAACCAAGTTGCCACGGTAACGATTAGCTCAAGCCACGGTATTGACAGTTGTATTGACGCAAGAATCGGTTCTGATTATCTTGGAACAGCAAGTTTCTTCAACGGCACTCTGTATCGCACAAGATTCTGGAACAAGACGCTTTCCCAAGCGGAGGTCACGGCGAGCTACGAGAACGCTACCGTGCCGTTTGCCGACCAGTATGGGAAACAAGTTTACGCCTCTGCATTTGCCTCTGGCATCAGTTCGTTCAATCCAATCGGCTTGACTCAAGCGTACAACGAGGATGGCGTGAGCGATGGGTCAACAAGTAAAGATGATTGCCTAAAAGTCTACGCCGATGGGAGCAGCAGTCATTTCACTTATGTGGATATTTCGGGACTGTCTGCGCCAGACACCCGCATCAAACTGTTTTATTACATCCCAACCGCAAACACAAATGTTGACGGATTGCGAATATCGGATGGGGGAACTGGTGGTGCTGGGACGCTCGTCACATCCACAACGACCGGCGCGTGGACTGAATTTGAGACAACATTCACTCGCGGTTCAACTACTCGAATCACCATTTATGCGATGGATGGTGGCAGCACCTCGTTTACTGGCGCGGCATCAGCGAGTGATGATATAATTTATTTAAACGCAGTCACGGTGGATTCCGCTGGCTGCGTGGCTGACTACGACCTAGCGTTCGCCAACCCGACCCAATCTGACCAAGTGCAAGACCGCGCTGGTGCGGCTGACGGCACGGCATCTAGTGGCGTCACGCAAGTCACGCCTATTGAGCAAATCAACACGAACAATCTGACTGTCGGCTCGCTGGACATTGGCCACGGTTTAATCGGTGACGTTAACAGCACGGCTGTTGGCACAGATGCGCTGGATGCCACTTTAACTGGTTGTCTTTACAACACAGCGATTGGAAGCAACTCATTGGGTGCGCTTGCACACGCTGATGCTGATTACAACACAGCCGTTGGTGCATATTCAGCAGATGGACTAGTTGGCGCGTCTGGTGGGGGAAGTTATAATACGGCTGTCGGTGGACATTCATTAGGCACATCAGTAGACGGAAATTACAATACGGCTGTTGGTCGTAGTGCATTACACGCTGGTGATTGCGCGAATGAGAATACGGCATTGGGGTTCAACGCACTCTATGCATTCACCGGCAGCAATGCCACAGCCGTGGGTAGTGGTGCAGCAGATGCAGCGACGAGTGCGACGAATCTGACTGCGGTTGGTAAAAATGCTTTGGGCACAACAATCGACGGCCATAACTGTACAGCAGTTGGCGAAAATGCGCTGGGTACTGGCGATTGCGGTAACGAAAACACCGCCGTTGGTCGCGAAGCGTTGAAAGTATTCACCGGCAGCGCCGCCACAGCCGTGGGTAGTGGTGCAGCAGACGCAGCGACGAGTGCGAATTATCTGACTGCGATTGGTACGGGTTGTTTTGGAGGTTTAACGACAGAGGATTTTAATACGGGTCTTGGTGCGTATGCCGGTTACAGTACAATTGGTGAGAACAACACATTGCTTGGCATAAATGCCGGTTCTTATGCTGGTAACATAGATCATTGTGTTGCCATAGGTAGGAACGCGCTTTATGGCAGTAATTTTACTGATGCAACACAAGCGGGAGCCATAGAAAGTGGGACAACCATAACTATGGACGGAGCCAACGCCGACATATTAGTCGGTATGGCGGTTATTGGTACTAATATCGCCGCAGGTACTTACATCACTACGGTTGCTTCTTCGTCTGCAAATCCGCAAGTGTTTGTGATAAACCAAGCTGTGGCTGCATCTGTTGCGGGTGGCACTACGCTGACGTTCATAACAGGTAGCGGCGACTACAACATTGCCATAGGCAGTTACGCGCTGGCTGCGTGTACTACGGGTGCGTCGAATGTGGCCATTGGTTACAGTGCTGGAACGGGAGTCACTAGCGGCAATAGCAACGTGTTACTGGGCCGTAATGCTGGTGCGGCAATAACCGACAAGCATTACCACGTAGCGATTGGTCGAAATGCGTTGAGTTCTGATGCAACTTCTAGTGCTAGTACGGCTGTTGGCTACGGCGCGTTGGCCACACAGAACACCGTAAGTTCAAACAACGTAGCAGTCGGCTACAATGCCGCAACCAATCTCGATGGCGGCACAAACAGCGTGTATGTGGGTTATCTAGCCGGTGGTGTTGGGGCGATTACTGGCAATGAAAATGTGGTTGTTGGCAGAGATGCTTTAAAGAATGCCACAGGTGCTGCCACCGGCGTGTACATTGGTGCTTATGCTGGTGGACTTGGTGTTGTCACCGGAGCCAGCAATGTAGCTATTGGCAATACTGCTGGCTACGCGCTTACTTCGGGTGCTTCCAACGTGTTGATTGGCAAGAATGCTGGTTTGAATTTCACGGCTGGTGGTGACAACATTGCCATCGGTCACGGTGCAATGGACGGCTCAAGCACCAGCGGCGTATCAAATAATGTTGCCATTGGCACTCACGCATTAGGCGACACACTAACTGCTTCGATGTACTGCGTAGCAGTTGGTCACAACGCACTCGCCGCACAAACCGCCGACGTCAAGAACACCGCCATTGGTGGACTTGCGGGTGATGCGATTGTTAACGGGGATGGGAACACGCTTGTCGGTTATTCGGCCGGCACTACGCTAGTCAGCGGTGCTGACAATACTGCTTTGGGTCACGCAGCGTTCGACTCTGGAACAGGTAGCAGCAATACAATGGTTGGTGCTGCGTCTGGTCGTAATGCAACAGGTGCTGACAATGTTTGTGTGGGTCACCTGTCTGGCGCGGTACTTGGCAACGGCCCCGGCAACGTACTCATCGGCAAGTCTGCTGGCGCGGCAATGACCACCGGCGATTACAACGTGGCCATTGGGTATGGCGCTGCTGATGCGTTAGCGGGTAACAGCGACAGTAATATCGCCATCGGCTCAAATGCGTTAGGTGGAGAAGATTTAGGGTCATACAACATTGCAGTCGGCGGCAACGCACTTCTTGTGCAGAACACACATACGTCAATCAACTTGGCCATTGGTGTAAATGCCGGTGTGGCAATCTCCAGCGGCTCACAGAACGTGCTGATCGGCCACCAAGCGGGGGAGGCGCTTGCTGATGATAACGAAAATACGGCTGTTGGTTTCAATGCGTTGAAGCTGGCAACATCAGCCAGTAACACTGCCGTTGGTGCTTACGCAGCAGCACAAGTTGCCGCTGGTCAACAAAACACAGCAGTTGGGGCCGGTGCATTATATGCCGCAGATCACGAAGAGTCATTCAACACGGCTGTTGGTTTTGGCACGTTGTATGCGCTTGACGTTAATGACGGCGATCACAACACAGCACTTGGTTTCAATGCTGGTCGTTTCTTGTCGGACAGCAGCACAGCCGTAACTGATGTTCGTTTTTGTACTTACATTGGCTCAAACACACGGGGTTCTGCTGCAACTGGTGTTGAGAACGAAACTGCCATTGGTTATGCTGCGGTTGGCCAAGGCGCTAACACAATTGCGCTGGGTAACACCAGCATCACGGCGATAGATGGCCAAGTTGCGACCGGCACTTATTCCGATAAGCGCATCAAGCGTGACATCACGAACGATGATACTGGTTTGGCACTCATCGAGAAG
>Ga0080013_1003966_pt1 | contig 14937 bp, 21 predicted proteins | sample ETNvirenome_6_85_FD_69236 | JGI IMG/M metagenome (GOLD analysis project Ga0080013, IMG submission 69236) | Marine viral communities from the Pacific Ocean - ETNP_6_85 (SPADES assembly) (version 2) | ecosystem: Environmental > Aquatic > Marine > Oceanic | place: Pacific Ocean | collected 2013-06-19
CTTCGAGTTTGATAGAAGCTTGTCTACGATCTTTTAGAGAGTTCTTCGCAAGAGAAGTTTTGACAACCAACCCCACTTTCTGATCATAAAATTCTTCCACAAACCACTTAATGGTGTTTTCTAAATTCTTTCTTGGAATCCAAGTTCCAACTACCAGAAAGTTAAAATCATCTCTGAGGTCTAAATCTAATTTTGCTGGTTCTATGTTTTTTACCGGATAACCAACTACATCAATTGGACAAGTTACTTTCGCAAGAAATTGCTCGCCCGTTTGAGGATTTTGTGCGGGATATTCTGTGTTATCAAAGCCATATTTAGCGTGCTCGGATACAACTATAATCTTGTCCATTAGCATTGATTTCTCAATCCAAATCGGAGCAATTTTAGTTGTTTCAATTCCCGCTGTAACACCAATATTTATAGGAGCTAATTTTTCCCATTCATTTGGAATTGTAACCTGTAATGAAATATCAAAAGTTCCACCTTGTTGAGCGTACTCAATTGTTTTTGGAAGAATGCTGTCTATCCACTGTCGTTCTTCATTATCTTCCCAAATCCATGAGGTTTGACCCCAAGGAACTGCGGCTAAATAAATATCAAATAATTCAGGATAATTTCGAAGGGATCGCAAAAGAAAGCGCGTATGTTCTCCGTATCCACTCTGGCTTAACGCTGGGCCCCTTACTAATATTTTTTTCATACTGCTTTTATCTCCCAAGATTTATAATTCTGTCTAGTATTCCAAGAACCATGACTATCGTGTGTGTCAAGTAAAAGCTTCTCCCATTGTTGTGCAAACTTCTCAAAATTATAATTTTCTACAACATGCTCGCGACCATTTGATCCCAACTCTTTTCTTTTGTCACGTCCAAAATTATACATTTGCATTAAGGCGTCGGAAACTTGTTTCCCACTTAAGCGATCTTCATAGATGAAAGGAACTTGTTGAGATCCGATAATAGCCTTTGAGCTTGGCTCCAAGCCAATCCCATGTTCATATTCTGTAATAGATTTACACTTATTGTTTCTCTTTATCATTGTTTCCTGTGTCACCTTCTCCAAACAAGTCACTTGTTCCTGTAATCCCCCTGTCATGGTAACAATAACTGGTGTTTCGCAAGCAAGAGACTCAAAGGTTGCCAAGCCAAACCCCTCTGCATCTGAAACATTTATAGTACAATCAGCAGCATCGTAAATTTGTGCCAAGGCATCAGGAGGAATTTTCTTTGGCGAAATTAAAACTTCCTTGTTGTCCAGCCCCAGTTCATTAATAATTGCATATAAGTCTTGACCATTGGGGTCATTTGGTTCAGTATGCATAAGTAATGTTGCTTTAACATTTTTATCTTTTTTCTGTAATTTTTTAAGAAAATCACTAAACCAATAAATCAATGAACCGCTTTGCTTGCGTCTTGCATTTCGATTACTCCAAAAAACAAGAAAATCTTTATCTTCAAGTCCAAAATGATTTTTTCTAAAAGCATTGCGAGCGCCAGCCGATGTTGGTTTAAATAAATCTGTTGGAACTGCATGAGGAATATAACATTCATCCACATCTGGTGCGACTGTTTTAACAATATCTGATGTCACCTTGGAAATGGTCGCAACAACATCTGTAGAGTCATACCAAATTTTATTAAAAGTTGGATATGGATAATTATCCCACACATGATAATACACCATAGGAACCAAATTTCTAATTTCATTTTCTATTTCCCAAAGCCAAGGAAAAAATCTTGGATCGGTCATAAACCACAAAATATCTGGTTTTTGACTTCTAAGAATAGAGCGTATTGATTCTTGATCACCATAACCATCAACTGGAAAAATAATCCAATCATCTCCAAATTCTTCTACTTTGGTTGGTTGATAGTTATCGTGCTTTATTGCCCCACCAAGACTGATAAATGAAAATTTACCAGTCTTGAGCATTTCAACTATAAAATATTTTGTTTGGGTGCCGACGCCGGAAGGCGAAAGCGGATGGTCTGAAATTGTTAATACTTTGATTTTCTTTTGCGGATTTTCGGTCTCCATTATGCTCCTATGGACACCACCTCGTTTTATTGAATTCGCATTTCTCACATTTGAGGCGATTTTTTGGGTGGTTCTTATTATGAATATTATACACAGCTTTATTCAAAAGTTGAAGAGAATTTTTAACTTTTCTTGGGCCACTTGAAACTCGAAAGATTTCAGCTTGATTATTTTTGGCTGTGCGCTTTAGTAAACCAAAATATGTTTCAACATTTTTCGGATCAACATCGTGCTTGGCGCAAAAGAAATTCTTATAATAAGTCAACTGATAAGTTGTCATTCGATCTGTTTTCCTTTTAATATCCCAACCCCAAGAACATGTCTTCCAATCAATGATGTGATATTTTCCATCTGGAGTCTTAATAATGAGATCTAGGAAACCCTTGAAGTCGAACTTACCAGGCGAATCAAGGATTGGTTCTACAATCTCTTCCTCTACTGAAACTACCTTAAATCCTGGGAATTTTTCATGTAGCGCTGCTAAAGCATACTTGGGTAGCACCCCACCAACAGACTTCATTTGTTCTATTAATTTGGGATCTTTTTCAACATCTTTTGGAAGGCTACTTAGCTTATCTTTAAATGTTTGCGAAAAGACGGGCTCAGGATCTACTGATTCATCAATAACTATTTTTTCACAACCTGCGTGAACTGATGTCCCAAAAGAAGTATGAACATTTCCTTTAAATATACTAATTTTATCAATATATGTAAGCTTATGATAAAATGGGCAAAAATCCCAATTCTTTAAAGCACTGAATGATATGTGTGACATGAAAAGCCTTTCTTGAAAGCAAAAATCTCATTATCATACTATAGCACAAGTGGTGGGTTGGGTCAAGTCATTTCTCCAGAAAAAAATTGTTTATCAAGCATTTCCAATTTACTATAAAGAATAGGACTTATATCTTTCAATACATTAGGCTCTCCCAATAAATATTCTTCTACTCCATTAGCAAAATATTCTCTAATGGAGGTTATTGAATAAGGAGATAAAAAGAGTCCTGGGGTCAAAAGAGAAAGTTTATCATAACCTATTTTTTTATAAAGAAGGTCATCTAGTTCATCAACCATTTCATTTGAAAAAAATAGTTCTTCTGGAATCTTGTATCCACCATATCGGAGAATGCTTAATAACTTTTTCTTTTTGCCATTATATTCATTTTCTATTCTATCATCATAATAAATTTCATATGAAAGTTTGTCTTCCATAGCATGTGCTAGTTCATGAACTATATCTTTCGCTATAATTTCTTCTGAAACACCTTCAGAATCTTTAAATGATGATAAATAAATGGCACTATCTTTAAATAATGCTTGGATGTTTCTGTCTTTTAGTTCTTTAAACTCACCAATATAAATTCCTTCAATAGAATCAAACATAAATTTAGGAATATAACTTTCTAATATTTGAATGATTTGATTTATATTAATATTAGGTGGAAGTTCATTTAAAATGAAAATAGGTGTTTGATTGAAAAGGTAATATTCTTTTCTGTCCCTATTGACAGATGATTTGATGTACTCTTTCATATCAACAAATAATATTAAAAATATTGTATCACATTTTTAGGAAACGATGAAATTTTTCTCACCGACATCAAAGCGCAGTCGAAGAAATGGTCGCCACTTTCGACCGACACCCTTTTGTAAAAGTTATATGCCCAGAAACATCGTAATGTTTAAGTTTTTCAATCGCATAAGTTAATCCATTAGATGTTTCATCAATATTCACATTATCGATTTGTTCAATATCTCCAGTCAAAACAATCTTTGTTCCGTTTCCAACTCGGGTAAGAATAGTTTTAATTTCGTGTCTGGTTAAGTTTTGACACTCATCAACAACAATAAATGCTTGCTGAATTGAACGCCCTCTAATATATGTTAGCGCTTCCAACTCAATTATACCCTTTTCCATATATTCATTAAGCATTAGCTTATCGTCGCCAAAAAGAAATCTTAAATTGTCTTGGACAGGAGCCATCCAGGGAGCCATTTTCTCTTCAATAGTCCCAGGCAAATATCCCAAATCTTTTCCCATAGGCATAACAGGCCTTGAAATAATCAAACGACTATAGTTTGCATCATCACCCATTACTTGTTGGAGCCCCGCCGCAACAGCGCATAAAGTTTTTCCGCTACCCGCTTTCCCAACTAACGATACAATTGGGATCGCTGGATCTGATAAAAGTTCCAGGGCAAAATTTTGTTCTTTGTTTTTTGGCGCTATTCCCCATCCACTTTCCACTTTATGTTCTATAACTTTTCTAAACGGTGAAAGAGGACTTGTATATCTTACCAATGCCGTCTTTTTGTCGTTGGAAGAAGATACCAACATTACAAATTGATTTGGAAAAAGTTTGTTTTTATCGGCTACATCCTCTACAAAGATTCTTTCTCCATTATAAAATCTATCAATCATTTGGTCATCAACCAAAAGTTGAGTAAATCCGGTATAAAGTTCCGTGAATGCTTTTATTACATTTTCAGGTTTATAACTTTCTGCGTCAACGCCAACAGCATCACATTTGATTCTCAAATTGATATCGTTGGATACAAGGATGACCTTGCGACTAGGATTTTCCGATCGAAGCGTCAAAGCAGCCGCAATAATTTGATGATCGGCAATATCGTGCTTATACCCAACAGGCAACTTTGACAAATCAGGAGATTTGGTAAAAATTAAACCTGCGCCCTTCTGTATACGGACACCTTTTTGAAAATTACCTTTTTCTCTTAACTCATCAAGAGTTCTAATAAGACTTCTGGCATTTACACCGACACCATTTGGTCGTTTTTTGAGTTTGTCTATTTCCTCTAATACGATCAAAGGAATTGCTATGTCGTTTTTTCCGTAAGAATAAATTGCGCGCCAATCCGTTAGATACACACTTGTATCCAGAACATAAGTCTTTTTTGTCATAGAATACTTCCATTTAGTTTTCCGAACCTGTCACGGCTCAAAAGTAAATAGGTTTCTTCTTGGAGTTTGGGAATTTTCATTATAGTTAATTTATAAGGAAATAATAATTTGGTGAAATCTCTTATAAGTTTACTGTCTTTGTTTCTTATTTCTTGCTCTGGTTGTGCTCTTTTCCAACTTGACCAGATGATGCTCAATCATAAAAGAAAATCTATCGGAATTATTGTTACAAATACATTTTTAAGAGTCACATCCAAAACTTCAACTTCTGCGTCTATTACGATAGAAACATCTACACAGACTTTAAAAAAGAAAGATATAATAACATCTTTTAGAAGTTCCGGTTCAGCATCGATTGTAGAACATAAGAATAAATTTTCTTTTATTCTAACAGCAGCGCACGTTTGTACTATTGCTTATGAAGAACAAATAAAAAGAATTTTTCCATTTTACAATGAGAAAGAACATGATGTTATGTGGTCAAGAACAAACAAGGTTTATGATATAGAAGGCACAGACCATATTGCGGTTCCGTTGATTTGGAGCCCAGAATATGATGTTTGTATAATGGTAACCAACAAAATAAATCAACCTTCTTTAAGTTTGTCGTGGAAACCTCCATTCCCAGGAGAAAAAATCTATTATATGGGGTTCCCAAGAGGCATTGGTGGAGGAAGTTTTATTCCTATGTTTACCGGACGCTACATAGGGCACAAGCAGCTTGGTAGTTGGAATAAACATCAAAAAATAGCAGGTTTTACTCTCCCCATCGCACCTGGCTCATCAGGCTCATCCGTTCTTGATGTTAACGGAAATATCATTGGAATGTTGCACTCTTATTACCCACAATTTGATAATATTGGTTTTTCAGCAACACACTCTCAACTTAAAGAGTTGTTTGAAAAAGCCGATGAAGTTTGGGAAATAAGAAAGTCTGAAATTGCTAGAAAATTAAGACAAAATTGATAAAATGGAGGCGGCGGGAATCGAACCCGCGTCCTAAATGCTTCAATATTTTGCGTTATACAAGGTTAAACTTTAATCTTTCTTCTGAACAAATTTGTAAAGCTTTTCGGCTTCAGCAATTATTTCTTCAGTCGTATAAGAAGGAACAGCATTTCGCGCTCCCTCTGGCTTGATCATTTCATTATCAAAGGCGCGATTGGATTTGTCGCCAAGAATACCTTGTGCCATTCCAAGCAATCCTTCTCTAATTTCATAACCATTTCTATTTTTATTTTCTGACATAATATATGTCCTCCTTTGTGTGTGTGTTAATTTAAACCCCGGTTTTGGGTAACAAGGAAACCGAGAACCCCGCTTTGATTACTTACGCAGCCAAAGGTAATGCAACATCATTGTTAGCAGTTATTAAGTTAAGCCTTTTAGTGTTTGCTTATACACCCTTGCACAAAATATTTCCCTCATCTAGTCGAAGCCATTTCGCCCCCGTAGTAAGTATTATAACTCGTTTAATAAATCTCTTATCTTGAATAATTCGTCTTCTAAGTCAACTAGAACATCCGCTTCATCAACAGGATCTGGGATAACACGTTGACTGTGCTCTTTACCAGCGTATTTATCATACAATGGGTTGAGAGATTCCAAGGCTTTCTCAACAGCGGATTTTAAAGTTTCTGTTTTGCCCTCTTTTTGATAAAAAGTTTTAGCGCTTAAAACAAAATCTGAAAGTTCTTGAATATTTTCGATTGACTCCGCTTGTTGGACAAGTTCTTCTTCAATCTCTTCCTTGATAATCTCTTGAAGTTTAGATTTTGTAAGTTTCATTGCAATAATCTCCTTATATTATCATAAATAGTCATCAAAGCGAATGATGGGATTCGAACCCATAACTTCCAGCTTGGAAGGCTGGCGCTCTGCCAATTGAGTTACATTCGCGGAAAGAAAAAAACAAATAGAATACCTCAATTGAAGAAGATAGCACGCAAGATTGTTGGTTCTTCGCATCAACAATACTAGGCTCATTTCAATCGCCCCACGAATGCGGCACCCTCAATAGAGCCATTGAAGGATTGTTAATTATAATATGTTTATATAAAACAAACATATAAAATGATTTATCTTGCTAAGTGCTATTTTCCCCAAAAAAACAACTTCCACATATTACATGAGTTTCTCCTCTTTGTCAAGAACTTTCTCGAAATAGTCATCGGTCTTGTATTTTTTGATGAGCATCTTTAATCTAACTTCATTTAATCCAAGAAAACGTGCTGTTTCTCTTTTTGATTTTGTTGCAGATAACGCATATTTCAAAACTGCGTCCCTAACGATATTAGGAATTGAATACCACAAAGGTAATCCATAGAGTTTTCCTTTGAACGCAGATTTGGAGGCAAGTTCAAGTTTTAATCCAATCACCTCCTCTAACGAAAGGCTATTAAAGATTATTTCAAACTCTTCGCTTGATTTGCCGTCTTTTCGTAATTTGTTGGAGATAGAATAATATTTGTTCCTACCTTCCTGTGGTTTTCTTTTCATCATTAGCAACTCCCAATATACCATATCCAGCAATATCCTTAAAAGGATTTTCGCCAAAGGCATCTTTCTTCGTTGCTATTCTAAACAATTTATCAATAATGCGAGTCATCGCAAGCATATCTTTATATTGTTCTGGTTGTATTCCTTCGGGATAAAGGATTTTTAAGATTTTTTCTGATTTTAAGAACGAACTTCCGTATGCGGCATCTTTTTCATCAACAAGCTTTCCAATTTCTGTAGCAATTCTTTCAAACTTCATTAATACCTCTTTATAATTCAAGCTCTTCTTCACCACCAAGTTCTTCACCAGATTCCTCAGTTTCAGGTTCTTCTTTTTCTGTTTCATACTCGTCAGTAGTAGGTTCAACAACGTCTCCCAACTCCTTTTCCCATTTATCAAAATAGAGTTTTAGATTTGTGATCAGATAATCTTTGAATGTCGTTTGATCTTCTTCTTCACTTAGGGTACTGTAGGTTTCTGCAATTTGTTTTTCAGTTGCGTCAAAAGACTGTGCTGCTAATTTGCTACCAGTATCAGTAGCGGAATCTTCTATTTCTTCTTCAGCCGCCGGTTCGCCTTCAATATCAATAAATTTTTCATCATCCACCACATTAATTTGGACATCATCTTCGGCTTCTTCAATCTCAATAAACCCCTCTACTTCATCTTCTGTTCCTTGTGTCGCTGCTGCCTTAACATTTAAATCAGCCGTCTCAAGAGAAGAATTGACAGAGGATACAAATTGTGCCCTGAAAGAATCGCGCTGTTCTGCATTTGTGGTTAATGATTTATAATCTTGCTCAATATTTGGGAGAATTTTTTTGAGCAAGTCTTCTAAAAAGTTAATTGCTGTTGAAGCATGTGGGGTTGTATCGGTTTCCGCTTCAGTAATAAGTTTTTTTACAAGTTTACGAAGTCTACTTTCCTCTGTGATTTTTGTTTTTTGTTTTTGCTCTGAAATTGTAATCATTTTGCGAACTGCTTCGCGCAATTGTAATTCTTGTAGAAATTTCTCCCTACTAATAAAGTAATCTTCAGAGTCATTTCGATTTGGAGCGGTTGTTCCTTCAACAGCACCTCCAGCCATCGCAGACATTTCACTTATTTTGCTTTTTCTTTCTTCCTTCATTTTTCTCTTCCTGAAGAAGTTTATTTTCCTCTTCTAACCGAACAACTTCGCTGTGAAGTCTATTAGATGCTCGTCTGATTTCTCTAAGCTGATGTTTCATCAACTCTACTCGTTTGCTTTCTCTAATAGATTTTGGTTTAAGCAAGTTTAGATTATCATTAAGAGACTGTAACCAGGCAGTAATGTCTGGTCCAGAGCCTTCATTCAATATAAACTGTTTCCAGCGATTGTTTAAGTCATTAATCATTTTATTTTGATTTCTTTGTCTTCTTCTTGGGTGCTGGAGGTAGTTCCTCCACAACAACTGGCTCGGGTGCTGGTGCAACTTCTGGATCAGCTTTCTTTCTTCGTCGTTTGCCTGGACTTGCCATAATTATTTCTCCTTCTTTGTGTAGCCCCATCGCTTCATCAGGGCTTCATTTGTTTGCATTCTTGCCTTGCTGCGAATGTCATAATTAGTTGGAAAGAATGTGTTCTCTTCTTCGAGTTCTTTTTCTTCCATATGCCGTCCTGTACCTCGTCCTTGCCCAACACGTTCATTTTCTTGGCACTGATAATCTTCAGGATGACATTGTTCTTTCAAATTTTCTTCAACTTCGCCCGGTTCGTCAATTGTTTCCTTAACACTAACCACAACTTCTCTCACAAGCCCGCGAATGACTTCTCGCAGTTTTGCTTCTTGATTTTCCATTAACTTTTCTCCCATTTGTTTTTCCTCTGTCGGATTTGCTGCTAAAACTTTTCTTCCTAAATCAGTTAAATGATATATGTTGGGATTTGTTTTTCCCATTTCAACATAACCCAGATCTTCGGCTTTGTGATCGCTTCTTTTAAAATTAAGAAGCGTCTTGCCGTGTTTTGGCCAAGTTCGTAATATATCCAATACTGATTTAGAAACTTCTGATTTAGAAACTTTTACCTCATTCATCAATTTTTCTCCTGTAGAAACTCCCACATTAAATAGTGCGCTATTATTGCTTTTATGTTTTATGCCGTCTTCCCAATCACGAAAGATCATATTTCCACATTCATAAGCTTCTCTTTCCATCTCTCTCAGGTGCCCGTCCTCTTGCGCATAGCCGTCCACAGTTGCGATGCCACCACCGAACTGCCCTCGGCAGTTCTGCGCGTGGTGGACAAGCTCGTGCGCCAGAGAGCGCATTACGTCCTTGACGTGCCGCCCCTGCGTATAAAGACTAATCTTGTTATTTGCTGGATCGTAATAAGCTGTCTTTCCTAAAGGATTAGCGGCGTTATCACCATCTTCTAAAATTACAATTGTCGCATCCTGTTTAAAAGAAAGATTTTCTTTTGCAGAACGATAAAGACTTCGCATTAGGGGACGAACTTTAGACATTCTTTCAAATTCGTGCATATTCTATAAATAGTTCTATAGAAATAGAATAGCAAGCAAGAATGAAGCCTTCTCACGCTCCTACACCACCACTGGATCACCAGCGTCAAATACAAGCTCGAATTTTATGCGTTTTAGCGGAAAAAATGAAGTGAAGCGAACGACGATGGTTCGTGGTTCACCTCAAGGAAGGGGATTGATTTTTTGCTCTATTTTTAGAAAAAATTGATGATGATAGTGTCTTCTTTTTCGTCTTCTTTTTCTTTATAAATTTCTGGAGCAGGATAAAGAGGAATCCGTAATTGTTCTTGTTGACTTTCGCGTTCTCTTTGACGACGTTGTTCGTCAAGAATTATTTCGATTGGAAACTTTTTCCAAAATTTCTTTTGGCTTTCCATATTAATAACTATGGCACTCATTTTTCAATGTCCTTATTATTTTTAGATTCAAGTGTCAAACAAGATAACATAAAGTTTTCTGTTGACCCATCAGTTTTTATTATTTTAGCAAACATAAATTCTCGTTCACGCCCAATTTCTTGAGAATAGATTTTCTCAATAAAACCATACTCGCGAACATCCTGCCAACCCACTAACGGGGTTTTCATATAAGACACAAGATCTCCAATGCTAAATTCGGAAACCAATCTTGAATCAAATGGTTCTTTATCGACCACTTGTTCCTGCCGCCCACCCAATATAAGAATATATGCACTTAGAACTCATATCATTATATTTTTCGTTGTTAATATAGATATCTAAGCGTTTTGCAAGTTTTCTTCCGCGATCCCAAGCATCGATTTCTTCTGAAATAATATCAACTTTATATTTTGGTGATCTTTCTAATTGTTTGTTAATTGATTTATAACTGTTCATCTTGGCGGTTGCCGGATATTTCTTATTATAAGATATTGTGTTTTTTTGGACAAGAACATGCCCGCACTCGTGGAGCAATGTATATAATTGTTTCTCAAACCCCTGTCTTGTGCTAATTGAAATAATTTTAAGAGCAGGGTCCATCTCATCTTGCCCAAGATAATCAAATTCAACCGACCAACCCCTAACACAAATCCAATCTACTAATTTACTAATACCCAAATCAAACAGTGTTTTCTCTATATTCTTGCTTAATGCCACAGAAAATCCTCCATTCTGGTTAGTACCAGTATCTCACATCGGAGAGGCATTGTCAAGAAGAAAGAATTGTTAAGAATTGATTGTTGTGGCTAAGGTTAATGAATATCTTAGGATCCTGAAACTAACAAACCTATTGCGTCCGCACCGCTGCCCCCATTATAAAGATCTGAAACCTGATCTGAATTTAATTCAAAATCCCATATTGACATTTCGTCAAAGCTAGCAGATAGTGCCCCTCCAACATATTGAACGTTAATTCGTCGGCCTAATATTACTATATAGTTTTGGTTTATTGTAGGGCTGAATGCGATGCTTTGATAACCTATATCTACATTGTTTATAACAGCTTTTATTTTTCTATTGGATGGCTCAGTTACAGAACCACTAATAATAAAAACAAAATGATTCCATTGATTTGGTTGCCAAGAGCCAGATGTTTGAAGTGGCCACCACTGGATGCGTGCTGGGATGCTGATGTTGTCGTGGAAATGTCCAAATGCTTTTGAGGATCCTGTGTTGGCACCCAAATAAATAGAAAAGCTACTGTCTCCACCACCATCAGGGTTTATTAAAGAAAATAGTGTAGGCGAGTTGACACTCGTTGAGCCTAGAGCCGCTGGACGACACCACATAGAAATTGACCAAGAGCCAGAAAACAAAGTTCCCCAATTTGGTCTCTCCGTAGGTGTTCCAAAATTAATATATCCGGCTGTATTTGATGGTAATACGCCATACTCGCCCCAATTATTATTAAGCCAAGACATTGCATAATTGCTGTTTCTAAAAGTATATTCTGAGGAATAAATTGGCCACCCAAGGTTTGGTGTAGTAGGTGATGATGTGACCCAGGACTTTAGTGAGCCTGTATATGTATTATTTGTGCCTTGAACATTTGTAACATAGGTTGAAGCAGAAGTTTCAAAGTTATAATAAACAAACGGAGTGTAATATGAAAGAGAAGCCGTCCCAAATGGATATTTTTTGCTTTCTCCATTTACTAAAGTATATGGCGCACCAGTTGTTCCTTGGCGAATTCTCCCAATTGGGATAATTGGCGCACGAGCACCCACAGTAGAAACACCATATTGTTCCATATTTCCACTTATGCTTGTGATTGTATAATTTGATGAATATGACATAATTTAGATTACGATGACTTTCCAAATGGAAAAGTCGCTGTTCCATTCTCTCCCTTTGTGACTACATAAGGCACACCGACACTTCCACTTTGACGAATTCTTCCAGTCGGGATGATCGGCGCTCGATTAGTTCCATTAGAAACTTCATATTGTTCCATATTCCCACTTAAAGATGTGATTGTATAATCTTTATTATGTGACATAGAAAAAACCTTTTCTATGCTAAATAGTTGGGAAAAATACTATTTTGTCTTGCGAAATGCGCAATGAATACCGCGAAATGCTTTGCGATCGATCTGTAGTTGCACTCCACTGCCTAAAAAATTGTAATCAATGATGTTTTCCTTACAACGCTCGATTATTTTGGCTGCATCTGCCTTATTACTATAAACCCACACAAATCCGTCTTTTTTATCGGCATTTGCGTCAATAATGTCCGTTTCACCTTCTGGGCCACCACCTTTGCCCTTAAAATACGCCTGGATCTCGTCTAAAGTCGGTTTTTCGTCTGTTAGGACACCGAATGGTTGTGCTTGCTTTGTTGTCTTCGTATTAGTCATTATTATCTCCTATATTGTTAAAATTAGCGCATCAATTGCCTTTGCAGTCGCAATTGCGTCACCTTTTGCCGTATGACGGTCTTTTGTTTCGATTTTTGTGTCGGTTGCTTCAAATAAAACGTCTGCTGACGCTCGATCACCTTTTATTTTACCGGCAATCATAAAAAAACTAAGTATTGAAGCGGTGTCTACTGCTCGATCCCTAAAATCGGCATAATAGTCCATTAGTGCGAACTTATATAGGCGTTTTATGAAGCCTACATCAAAACTAATGTTATGTCCGACTAAGGTTATTGGTTCTCGGTCGTGTCCGAAGTGCTTATCAAGTGATTTTTTGATTGTTTTCACCGCATCGACTGGAGTGAGCCCATCTTTGAGGGTATTGAGGTCAATTTTATTGATTTCAAGGGCTCTTTTAGTAGTAATTATTTCTTCTTCACGAATATAGAAGTCAAATAATGGTTTAATACTTTGTTTGGGCTCCCAAACCACACCAGCAAGACTTAAAATGCTATGTCTATCTGAACTTAGACCACCTGTTTCAGTATCAACCACCAAAAACGCCTGATTTTTTTTCACATACCCATCTTATCACTCTTTCGGGTCCAAGTCAAGTGTTTTTGGCGCAACGATTTGGTTTGTAATGCTGGGAATTCTTTTTTTAGCAGTTTCATAACTATCATTTTCTAATTCTATCCCAACAAATCCAAATTCTTCTTCAATTGCCGCTTGTCCGGTTGTTCCTGACCCCATAAATGGATCTAACACAATTCCGCCCGGTGGAGTAATCATTTTTATCAAGTATTTCATCAATTTTAATGATTTTACGGTCGGGTGTTTATTTTCAATTGTTTTATTCAGTGTTTTTTCTTTTTTTGAGGCTTTCGCGCAATAAAAGAATCTTGAAGCACCACCAGTATCGCCAAAATGCATACCACCGGCTATACTTTGTTCGTCAATTTGTTTTATTACGCAATCATCATCGCAATCCCATATGGCTATTGTTTCTGGACCTTGATCTTCCACCTCAAACGGGTGTCCTGCTCCATTTCCAAAAGGTTTTGCACCATCGGTAAATCTATTTATGGTATAACCTTTTCCTTCTTTGGTTCCCACTTGTTTGCAGCCGGGTTTATGAGATAAAATAAGATTAGCAGGGAAGCGACCAGTAGCATGATGTAAGGTTTGAGGTTGTCCGCCAGAGTTATCTTTGTTTTCTCCTATTTCTAATCCTGCTTTTGCATTATGAGTATATTCTTTTCCCACTCTTGGGTCGTCGTGTGTTTTATAACTTATCCTACTCGCATCAATATTAATTCCACCTGTCCCGTGTTCCAAAACATTAGCAGCAACAGTTTTTTCTGATAAAGGCTTTCTTGCTAAAATCCAATGTTCGCTGGCAGGTTTTAAAGCTGTTCCCCACCCTTCAAATTCTTTTATTTTTTTACCTATGTTGTGGGACTTTGGAAACCCACTCCCAAAAATATGTGTAACAACATCCCTGATTTCAAATTCTGCGTTTTCAATAGCAGTAGCAGTCCAATGGCTTGTTCTAGGAATAGCCCAAACCAAAATATGTGCGCCGGGTTTGAGAGTGCGAAATGCTTCAGTCATAATAGATTCCAACCAAGCAATCCACTGGTTGCGTCCACCTTTATTTTTGTCCCATTTTTTACCCATAAATGATATGCCTGCGGGCGGGTCGCAGCACAACGAGTCAAAGGAGTTGTCTGGAAACTTCTTCAAAATTTCCAAAGAATCTCCGTTTATAAGTGCGTTCTTCATAAGAGTATATTAACATACTTGGACTTATAAATCAAACAAAAAAAGGGGGGCTAAAAAGCCCCCCAAAAAAATATTATTTTTTTATATTACTTCTTTCGACTACGATAATAAACGAATGCGCCTGCCAAACCAACGCATACGAGAACGACGACAACTTCAACACTCATATTTTACCTCCTTTATAAGATAATGCTCGCAGAGGGACTTGAACCCCCACGCCGAATATTAGCAAAAGATTTTGAGTCTTCCGTGTCTACCACTTCCACCATGCGAGCATTATGTTTGATTTGGTTAGTTTCATTTTCAAAGCACATCATAGCACTTTATAGTTTGGAAGTCAAGAGTTTTTTCAGGACAGTATTAGTGAGAACAGT
>Ga0080013_1003967_pt1 | contig 14933 bp, 27 predicted proteins | sample ETNvirenome_6_85_FD_69236 | JGI IMG/M metagenome (GOLD analysis project Ga0080013, IMG submission 69236) | Marine viral communities from the Pacific Ocean - ETNP_6_85 (SPADES assembly) (version 2) | ecosystem: Environmental > Aquatic > Marine > Oceanic | place: Pacific Ocean | collected 2013-06-19
AACAAGTTAATCAACCATGGGTTGAGATGTAGATACTAGGTGGAAGCCACAGGAAAAAAAGAAAAATGGCTTAAGTGTGGGGGGGGAGGTGGAAAAAATATATGGGGGAAGGAGGTGTAGTAAGTGTGGTTAGATAATTCAATCTTTCCGCACCCCCCGGGGTCGCATTTGCGGTCCTTAACCTTAACAAGAAAGGAGCATGTATCCCATGTTCGCATTCTTCCTCAAGTTCATTGTGTCCTTTGTCATAGGGCTCGCAGGCATGTGTCTGTGGTCCTGGGTCAAGGGGCGCACCGCCCCCTCCTATCTCAACCTCACCACTAACAACGAGGAGGAGGTCGCCTTCCTGCTCCCCAGTGAGTATGTCCACTCGCAGCTCCGCAACTATGGTCGTCCGCTTGTGGTGTCCAGGGTCGTGTCGAGGGCGAGAGACCTGCCCGCTATCAGAGTCATCAGGGGTATCAAGCCGTTGACTCGTCACCATCGTAGCATTGAGCTGGTGGCCATGGAGACCGAGGCTGAGATGTGGGAGCGCATCGCCTGTCGCATACGTCCACCCAGCCCAGCCTCCTACTACGGCTACTACGGGCGTAGGGGGAATGAGAGTGTGCGCCGTGTTGTAGACATGGGCAGCGTGCCCAACCAGTGGACGGGGACGACGATGGCTGATGCCATCGTCAAGGAGGAGCAGGAGGAGGCTATGTGGGATGCCAAGGTGTCTCAGAACGCATACGTCTTCGACTGGGACGGCAGGGTCACCCACCCCTGGGTCAACACCACGGCCCAGATGCGGTACTGCTTCCGATTCCCCTCTCAGAAGGACGTGGGTACCTGGTAGGCACCCCCTCACCCCTCACCTTCGGGTAGGCACCTTGGTGTCTACACTATGGCCTATGGGTACCCATACCTAGGCTATATATCACCCTTATGGGTAGCTCTTGAAAGGAGCATATCATGCACGAATACGTTCAATGCCTGGCCATCGGCCTGGCTCTCTGCCTGGGCCTGGTCCTGGCTTTTACTGTGGCTCACTATGCCACCGTCGACACTCCCCTGGAGCGTGCCGAGTACCAGGCTGACCTGCGCTGCGATGCGCTTGACTTGTTCGAGCCCTGTCCTCAGCTCGAGCAGCTCGTCGACTACTAGTCGGGGTAGCACACACCTCACCTTCGGGTGGGTGTTGTGCCCACATATCATAGGCCTGGGGGTCTGTGGCATGTGGGTACACCATCCTGGTGTTCACAGATGAGCCTAGGGGTACCCATACCCAGGCTCATATACACCCTATGGGTAGCTCTTGAAAGGAGCATATCATGTACCGTTGGGTTATCTTTGTACACATATTCGGCCAGCCAGGTGTTTGGCTTGACCTCGGGGTCATTCGAGGACGGGACGATGATGAGGCATCCAAGAACGCCACCATTCGCCGCAAGCAGCGCTTCCCGGAGCTAAGGGGAGGCGACGACATCAACTGTGAAGCTGGGGTGGACCTCAACATGTACCCTGGTGAGCGAGGCCTGTCCTTGGCCGAGTTCGTTGCCAACCGCGAGCGCGATGAGCAGCCCTGGTAGAGCTGTTCGTCTCTTCGACCTAGCACACCTCACCTTCGGGTGGGTGTTGTGCCTATAGATCATGGCCTTAGGGGTCATGGCCTGTAGGGACAGCATCTCGGTGTCCACTATATAGCCTATGGGTGCCCATACCTAGGCTATATATCACCCTTATGGGACTAACTCTTAACTACACCATGGAGGTGTCTTGTTAAATTCAATCATATATTTCTTCATTCTTCAGGTCCGTGATGGCCTCGATCTCCTCTTGGAGTGGCTAGATAGCCATCCTGACGAGGTCTGGGACAACGGACTTCAGGGCTCAGCTCAGTATATGGGCCAAGTCCTGACGGGCTCCGAGTCCTGGGGATGGGAAGTAGGCATCATCGGCTCTGAACGAGCTTGTGATAATCCTGTATATCAGGACCTGCCCCTCGTTATGGCCTTCCATACCTACGCTGAAGCATACGCTTTTGCGGAGGGACAGGCTCGATACGCTGGGTTCACCAAAACCGCATAGGGACATGCGAATCCTCAGCTTAGCTGGGGATGTCGGAATTAACCGGCCTGATGAGCGTCCTGCCATTAGTTATTGGAGATAGAAAGACATGGCTGACTTACAAACCTTAATCGACAGCTTCACCGACACCGACGGAACCATCAGCATCGGGTGGGAGCACGACTGGGAGGAGCGTGACGCCCTCTACGCCGAGGCGAAGGAGCTGATCCCCCAGCTGATCCGTGGCGGCAAGCCGTTCTTCGTCGGGGACGGCTGGGTGAGCATCGAGTTCCGGCCGATACAGGATGCCCTGAGCGGCGTCCTGGAGTGGCACTGCTGTGGGCCGGAAGGAGGAAGGGGCCTGGTCGCTCTCAAGGGCAACGAGACCGAGAAGGCTTTGGCCAAGTGGTGCCTTAGCCTCTAGCCCCTTCACCGTCCTGGGTAGGACATTATAACTGCCCACCGCATAAATGGGACATGCGAATCTCCTGCACCTCAGGAGAAGTCGGAATTAACCGGCCTGATGAGCGTCCTGCTCACTGAACAGCTTCTGAAAGGAGCTTGCACAATGACTATTACCTTTACCCTTTTCATCCTCTTCCTCTTCTGCGCCACCACTCTCCCCCTCGTGGCCCTGGTCGTTCTGGATACGATCGGAATCAACTTCGGCGTGGTAGTCAAGACCATCTACCATAACGTCGACGAGTACTTCGTTGACCTCGCCTACCAGGCCGACTGCCTCGGGAAGCCCAGTAGTCTTGGTGACCTGTTTTTCGGTGCCATTGAGGTGTTCCTCCGGGCCGACATGGCCATTGGGAGGTTCTTCAGAGGGCCTGCGGCCATCCAGGGATTTAGCCTGTTCCTGGCCGTGCCCGCCGTGCTGGCTGCCATCGTCACCATGGCTGCCTGCCTCTAGGCGCCACGGGGTTCAAGAAACCCCTCCTATCTGGGAAACTGGGTAGGCAGGGTCGGCGAATTAACGTCCTGACGAGAACCCGTCAGTAATGAAAGGATATGCACAAATGATGAAGAAACCCCTTTTCGCAATCGGTGACGTTGTTAAGCGCAGCGAGGCCGCCCTCGACTTCCAAAGGGCTCGATTTGCTTATAGCGAGGTCGGCAAGGCTATGGTGGAGCGTACCTCGTCAATACGGTTCGTTGTGGTTGGTGTTGAGCCATGGTATGGGAGCTTCGTATACGAGCTCAAGTACCTCGACAGCGGGTCTCGTGTCATGCGGTCTGCGACACAGGGCGCTCTTGAGCGAGTCTAAACCCACACCGTCCTGAGCAGGACGTAACAACTGCTCACCGCATGGGACATGCGAATCACCACTGGTATAGGTGGTGAAGTCGGAATCAACCGGCCTGATGAGCGTCCCTCATCTGAACAGCTTCTGAAAGGAGCTTGCACAATGCTTACACTTCTTACCTTTGATGACCGCTGCCAGCAATGGCGCGGTCCCGATGGTCGCTTCGTCTCGGCTGAGGTGGCTTTGCTCGTCAGCAGTGATGATGAGCTGGTCCTCGATGACCAGGATTGGTTCCCCCAGGGCACCGTCCTCTACAGCCCCGAGGACGACCTGGGTCAGGCCATCGACCTGTTCGCCATGGATCAGCTGAACATCCCGATCGGCGAGGGGAACATCCTGGACCCCATCGACGTCGATGACCCGATCATCGGCACCAACCCCCTCGTGATTCGCTACGGCATCACCAACGTCAAGACCATCCCGGTCAACGACACCACCCCCGTTGTGACCATTCCGGTCAACGACACCACCAAGAAGGAGGACAGCACCATGTCCCAGCCCAAGACCAACCCCAACCACCGTACCGTCATCACCCAGGACGAGAACGGCACCCAGGTCCACGTCAACCCGAATGAGCTCTCGTCCGAGACCCAGGATCGCCTGACGATGCGAGAGGTGAGGAAGCGGCTGCACGAGCTGAAGCAGGAGGCCGAGGGCTCCGACGACGCCTTCACCCTTGCTCGCTTCGCCGAGGCCAAGTCCCAGGTCCAGTACTGGGAGGAGCGAAGTTTTCGCACCGTGGCTGTGAGTCAGTGGAACAAGAAGATCTCCCCTGACAGCCGCTACATCCAGAGGCGCATTCGTGGGATCAAGGCCATCCAGCAGCGTCAGGAGCGAGAGGCGAGTCGAGTCGCCGACGCCCACGACCTGCTCCTCGACACCTACACGGTCACCTGGGGCGAGTTGGTCAAGGCCATCCAGAACCCCGATTCCGATCCCAAGCTGAAGGAGCTGATGAAGCGTGGATCTGTCAAGAGCGGTGTCGCTGTGTCTCGGAAGCAGCGTGAGCTGATCCAGACTCTGGCGGCCTAGGGCCCACCATTCCGGGGCACCAGCAATTGGGCTGGTGTCCCACCCTCAATGCTTCAATTCTAAGGAGAAGCACCTAATGCCTATGATTCCTACTATTCCTACTCATAAGTCTGTCACTGTCCTGCCCTGGGACGACTTCGTCAACACCATCAGCAACTCGGACGTCTGCCTGGAAGATGCCCCCACCATCGACAAGATGTGGGACCGGGCTCAGGAAGGCGTGGCGTTCGTCCTGTCCCCGAAGGAGGAGGACCTCTTCAACAACCTCCAGCAGAACGTGGCCTAGGGACCACTACCCGGGACATCAGCAATAGGGCTGGTGTCCCCTTCACCCCCAATCTCCAATAAGGAGAAAGCACAATGAAGAATTTCTTTGACATGCTCGATGAGCAGTTCCCCAACGGTGGATTCTGGTTCCTGGTCGTACTAACTTGCATCTTTCTATACATAGGGCCTCAAGTGCTGCTCGGCGCCATGGCGCACTTGATCGTGATACTAAGCCTGGGATGGCTTGCCCTGAAGCTGTACCAGTGGGTCAGGGGAAGCAACGAGGAGACAGCACAGTGATCAGCATGAATTGTTGCCGTCCTGTTATTCAAGTTTTCACCGTGTGGCTAGGGCCCAAAAGCCTTACCCACAACACCCAGGTCCACTACTTGGGTGGACCGGTACGTGGAGACGAAGACGTCTTGTGGTCTATTGGCAACAAGGGCGTTGTCCGTAGTCACCGATACGTAGGTCAGCATGTTTGTCAAAGTGGCAGTCGATTTCTGTTCATGGCAGTCGCTACTGATGTGGTGTCTGACCTGAGCCATCTGCCACCACTGGAACGCGTCGAGGTCTTAGAAATCCTCAACAAGGAGAAAGCACAATGAAACGATTTCTACCACCGCAGCCGGCTTCAATGCTGCTGATCCACATCACCAGTGAAAAAGCTGCTCAAAGCATCTTGGAACACGGTTTCCAGGAAAGGCAGCGAGAGCGCTGTATTGACAACATGCCAGAGGGAGTAGATCCGTGGATCGCTCGCTGGACCATAATGGCAGCACCAATCGTCGGTGGGCAGCAGGCCCAGGACGTGGTCAGTCTGGCCATTCCTCATGCCAACATGGATCCTTGGTGGCAGATGGTTCAAATGGTCTACCCAGATACCAACCTGGTAGCCGTTCAGATCAACGTCAATCGGCACTTGTGGAAATCTCGGCACATGGCCAGAGCCACCGGAATGCATGCTCAGACCCTGGGCACCAGTCTTGAGGTGACCGTAGACCGGAGGACTTTGAACAGTCTTCCCATGGAGATCAAGCAGCGGGATCAACTCATCATGACCAGCGAGGAACTGTACAGGGTTCATCACTGGCGAGGATGGGGTCGGGATATCATGAAGACTCCCAGAATATTGGCCGGGATGCGAAAACTCCCCAAGAAAGGCAAGAGGATCGCTACTCTCCATGGCCAGGTCAATCAGCTCTCAGCAATAATGGAACAGCTCGATCTCGCTCTGGCGTACGACAACAAGCCGACCACCAAGCCTGTAGAGGCTGTGCGCAAGCTCTATGGCTGGATGCTGATGCGTCAGTACAGCAAGTGCGTGAAGTTTGAGCTGGATGAGCTGGACGAGGAGTTCCTCGCCGGACTCAAGACCCGCATCGACAACCTCTAATTAACCTATAACAAAGGAAAATGCACAAATGAAAAGTAAAACACTTCAATCAATCCTCGAGGCGGTAATGACGGCTCGACCGAGGGATATAATATTCTTCTCAATCTTCTTCGGATTCTGGGGCCTCATTTTGATCGATCGCGGCAGCTACTTGGCCGTGTTCGGATATGTTTGGGCCACTGCTGTTGCCATCTATTTTGGTGACATATTGTGGCCGATCAGTGAGTACTCACGTCACAAGCTTGACGAGACCAACAACAACAAGGAGGAGCTCGAAGAGCTCCAACACAAAGACAGATACAAAGACCACCAGATAGACGAGATCAATCGGCGGGTCGATGAACTCATGCATGCCCTGACAGAAATGCAGAAAGAGAAAGCACAATGAGTGAAAGGAAATTCAGGGGCATGGGCCCCTACACTTCCCGTACCAAGAACACACACAACCCCAAGTACTATGGGGGCCAGATGTTCATCTTTGCTGACCACTGGAGCTTGGTTGAGATGTGTGGCCCGTTCAAGGCTCACATGTATAGGGTGTGGGAAGGCACCTACATCAAGGTATGTAAAGACACCATCGCCCAGTGCGATAAGTACATGCCGCTCACCGAGCCCTATGGGCCCAGCAACGAAGTCGGGATGATCCTGGAGCCGATGAAGGACAGCCACGTCAACCACCCCAACATGTGCAAGCACTGCATCAAGCGGTACCAGGACTGGCTCCTGATCCGCAGCAAGCACATCATCCACCCCAACAACAAGGAGAAAGCACAATGAGTACCACCATTCTCGTTATTGCAGCTATTCAGCTGCTCATCACGGCAGCTGTACTGAAGGCCCACAACAAGCACTGGGACTGGCAAGTCGACCAGAAGCGGTATCTCGATGAACGACTCCTGGGGCTGAGGGAGGGGGAGACTCGCATCGGGGCGCACATCGACTACCTCGCCTACAGCATGCTCCAGGCAGAAAAGGACAACGCGGTGGGCCAGCGTATCTTGAAGGATGACATGCGCCTGTACTACACGATCATCTTGAAGCACATCGAACTGTGCACTGGCTACAAGACACACGTGGTCGAAGCTGAGTTTGATGGCATCGTCGATGACACCGTACTGGAGCGAGACCCGGACAGTGAGGTTTGTTCACAGTGTGGCTGGCCCATGGACAGTACCCCTCCAGGGATGAACTGCACCGAGGGCCATGCCGACAGTACCGAAGATGCTCCATCCTGGAGTGACTACGAAGACCCCAGCGAGGAGTTTCTCAATGGATGAGAATAAGTCAATGAAAGCCCCCAACATTCTGCTCTGCATGGGAGCACCGCTTCCTGACGACCCTGTCGTAGCACACGTTGTCTTGCATGACAACATGAGCAATGACTGGGTTCTGGACACTGGAACAGGCAAGATCTTCCGACGTACGTTGGGACGGAATCTGAATGAGGAGATCGGAGCGCACCAGCTGCCCAAGGATGCTCAGGATCGCCTGATGGATGTGTTGTGTCATTACCGTGACATGCTCCGAGTCTGCCCCCACTGTCACGACACGGGGTATGTTCAGTATACCCACGACGACTGGGAGCCCTGTAGTGAGGAGTGTGTGAGGCGAGCCCAGGTGGCCAACGCGAAGACGTTCGCCAAGGAGGCAAAGGAACAGCGCGAACGGTTCCTGAAGTCTGAGTGTCCCTACTGCAAGGAGCTCGTGCGCAACTGCCAGTGTGACGACATCCCTTTTTAACATGAAGCTAAACCCACTAATCCAACACAACTTGAAGAAGCACATCCATTCACCCTCAACCAACCCCAACCCCTTGATCTCCCGAAAGGAGAACACTCTTATGGACCGCATTTCTCGAATTCTTATTGGCCTCGTTGCCACTTGTTTTGTCCTCATCCTCATCTCCAGAATCATCGGCGCCTTCGTCAGCCCCATCAGTAGAGGAATCCTGTATGTTCCCGGTTACGAACATGCCAGTCTGGTCTGTGGCGATGGTGCCACCGATGAGCCCATGGTGACACACGTTGAGCCCAAGAAGCACGTCCTCACACACCGGTATGGTTCCACTATCGTTAGCTGGGGACACTTGGAAGATCCCCAGGTCGGTGAGTTGGAGCGTATTGCTGAGTTTGCCTGTGGATACAAGAAGATGGAGCGCCCCTGGATTCAGCGCTTCATTGGTGTGGCTGGCCACAATCACTTCATCAGCATTATTGGTGATGATGTGGTTCTGCGCAGCGTTCAGAGTGGTGATCGATTCGAAGTGGGTCGTGGTCAGGAGCAGCTGCCCAACTTCTATGAAGGCGAGCAGGGCATCCTTCTCGGAGAGGAAGCTGGGCGACACATGGAGTCGTGCGATCACGACTTCAACACGATCTTGGTGAAGTAGAACCCTTCATTGGTGGGCTGCGCATACCTTATCACGCAGAGATTGGACAATGCACATGGAACACAATTGTCTCAAGAGTTGGCATGTTTTTGCCAACGACTCCCTTGCAAACCACTAACTTAGGAATTGCACCCAATGCCAGGAATATATAGTTCATACAAGATCCACCAGTGCGCAAAGGCCCAAAAGGCCAAGCGCCAAGGATGGAAAGAGTCGCGGCAGAGTCGCGCAGTTTCAAAGACCAAGACTTCTTCATGTTTGAAGGATATTGCGTCCCCCTCCACCCCCAACACTCCCGGAAAGGAGTAGCACAATGAATATTTGGCTTAAACGTTTCTTTGGGTCTATGAACCCAGTTACGCACGGATGGAAGTCGGCTGGTAAGAAGCTGGCACTGCTGTTCGTGCTGATTGCAGTCGGATCGGTGGCCTTCAAGGCCATGATGCAGATTGTGATGATGACGCTTATTTGTGTCGTTGCAGTGATGATCAGCGTCAACACTGCACTGCCTAGGTGGCTCGTAATTTGGTACCAGTACCGAAGTATTCTGATCGAGATTACTTTTGGTGGCTTGGCTAGCCTGATGCTGCGAAGCACCTCTCTTGATGCCATGATGATTATCGTTTGTGGAGCTGCCTTCACTACGGTTGCAAAGGTCATCAACATGAGGCGCAAGAAGCGTGTGGGTTCAGACGGGGATACCCTGTACGAGTCTATGCTCAAGGAACGAACTGCGAATGGGGACATGCCCGAAGAGATTTATTATCTCACTAAGGCCGATACCCCACTCAGGGCTGACTACCATTACGATCGAAGCCTGGAAGGTTTTGGTGGCTGGAAGTTCTTCATGTGGAGCTTGCTCCACCATGTTGAGGCGAAGACTGTCGACGACGAAAGTGGTCATGACTTCTTCTCTCCCCGAGCGCCTCGGCGCAGCATGGGTGGCTTCATGAAGGAGTCCTTCTGGGGCATGACGAACAGGGCCAGGCGGGCCGAAGCCAGAGCCGACCGAGAGGAACGGACTTTGGCTTGGCAGTTCCGCGAAGCTCGAAAGAAGCTGCTTGCTGAACTGAGGCAGAAGCTGGCCAACCTGAACGATGACAGCCTGCTCGCCACCCGAGAGCGTGGCAACCTGGCTGGTCAAATCCTAGACTTGGAAAAGGAGTTGTTGTAATGAAAGTTCTTACATACATCCTTGGTGAAGCTGTCTTCATCATGTGCTTGGTGATCAGGACGATTTTCGTCCTGGTCAACTGGCTGATCGATGGAGCCAACAGGGTTGACAAGACTGTGTGCAAGGGAGTTGCCGAGTCTTGTCAGAGCAAGAAGAACCGCAACACCTTGATGAACGAGTTGAAGGCGGTTTGGCTGGGAACTCCCAAGCGATATGTCCGAGTGGACAAGCCGCTTATCCCCCAGGTCGGTAAGAAGTGGCTCGATGAAAAGGATCATCGACACGTTCGACCTGACACAACCCATGAGATGAGCTGGAGACATATGCTTTGCGCCACCGGAGCTATCTTCTTCCGACTCCTGGCTCAGGCTGGGCCTTACAAGGTTCAGCAAACGGTGCGAAATGAAAACAAGAAGCAGTCCAAGAAGTCCAAGAAGAACAGGAGAGCAGCATGATACCCAATAATATTAAACTTACAGAACGAGTTCAAGCCTTGATCAACGAAGCTATCACCGCCAACCCCAACGATGATGTTTTCACCTTGACTATCAAAGTCAAGTTGAAGTTGCCAGAACTGAATGAGCCCGCTACTGCCCACATGTCCGACGAATCTTTGATGAGCTGGATTCACAACACCCAGGAAAAGGAGACCCCCACCATGGCCAAGCCGACTGACAACACTACCAAGAACAACACTACCAAGAAGAAGACCACCAAGAAGAAGACCAGGAAGTCCAAGAAGCTGGGCAATGTGCCCCAAGAAGAATACCACCAAGAAGAACACTACCAAGAAGCGAAGACCAGGAAGTCCAAGAAGCTGAGCAATGTGCCCGAAGAGGTGCTCGCACCCTTCACCAACCCCCAGGAGACTGCCGTTCCCTCGGCGAGTCGACCCAACGACACGGGCATTGGTCGTCCGATGCAGTCTGTCCAGGGGGTCGCTCCCTCTGGAATCAGCGAAGCCGACCTAGACCGAGCCGAGAAGGAAGCCGAAGCTACCGCCAATAACAACACCAACCAGGAGACTACTCCCATGACTGACCCGACTGACAACACTGACAACAATACTTCCAACATCGACAATTCTGTCGACACCAGTGTCCAGGAGGACAATGTGAATACTGACAACACTGACAACACTGACAATACCCAGAGCGTCAAGACCCACGTCGAGATCTTCGACATGCTGAATGACCAGCTGAAGGGTCACCGATTCATTCGGCGCACCTTGGTGCACCAGGATGACAGCCAGACACCGATGGAAGTCGGCGTCGGGGTGGTCCACCAGGTCCTGGCCACGATCGCTCGAGATGAGCGCATCGCTCTTGCCTCGCTCCTGACGACTCATGTCGGAGGGGACCAGTCCCTGAAGGAGTACCGACTGTCCGGTCATGGAGACCCCCTGACAGCCGATTGCCTGATTTCCCTGACGCCCAAGAAGCGTTTCCTCGGTCTGTCCAAGCAGACCAACGTTCAGGTTCACGCGAGCCTGACCCCAACCCTGGAAGCCATGATGGCCTCCTACAACCAGGAGAATGTTGTGAAGAACAGCAATAACAACAGCGAGAACAGTGAGCAGACCCCGAACTGGTTCAATCGAACCCGCACCCACATGGCCGATGGCCTCGGGAGCGCCAAGGAGCGGATGTCCGATGCCAATATCGGCGAGCGCATGACCAGGGTCGCGAAGACGGCCGGATCCTGGATCGGCAATGCCGCGCTGAGCGTGGCTGAGCGGATCATCGAGAACCTCGGTCTCGCGGCGAGGTGGACCCTGGTGTCGTTCTACGGCCTGTGGTACTACGTCATCGTCATGATGGCGATCGGCAACGGTGCCAGCCTGGGTGTGGCGCTGATGGTGGGCCTGTACGTCATGGCCATCTGGACGCTCAAGACGTTCGCCTGGATCCTGGCCTGGTTCGTGGCTCTGGACTTTGCGTTCCTGGGCTATGACAAGCTGAAGGCCGCCATCGCCGAGTGGAGGCTCGCCACCGAGGTCGCCAACGCCACCGTCTAGCCTAACCTGGGGGCGGGGTCCTTAGAGACCTCGTCCCCATTTTGTCCCATAACACGGGGGACGTTAAATTATACCGTGTCACTAGCTTAGGATGATAATCAACCCCGAGGCGCTAGTCCGTCGATTCCAGCCTCGCCTATTCTCTTGAAAGGAGAATATCTTATGGGTATCAAGCCCACCCCCAGTTCCGTTTTGATTGGCCAGGGTCAGCCCCTTGGCAGTGGAAAGTTTTCCATTGCCGAGCTCGGTCTGAGCCACAGCCAGCGTATCGGCATCAGTAAGTCTTTCGAGACTCCCTGTGACCGAATCATTCTGCCCAAGCAGTCTCTCGCCTACGTTCTCATGGGACGATCTCGTGCCAGTGGAGAGTTTGTCTCTCAGTTGGGTGAGGTCGGCAAGGTCCGCGCCAGCGGCAGCCTCGAGTTCATGCTCGGTGGTGCTCGTGACATCGTGGAGAACGAGGCCGATCTGTGCAGTGAGGTCATCGTCAAGGGCTTCCGTACCGGTACTACTGGTGTGAAGCGCATGGGCTCGGATCCGACTCTGGTCGTCGCAGATCAGTTCACCGTCCTGCATGTGGCCTTGGTCCACTTGCGCTTGGAGCGGCTGGCAGAGGAAGTGAAGAAGCAGGGTCGCCGGCTTCCTCACGTCGTTTTGGACAAGTCGATGGACAGTGTTTACGCTGTTCTCACCCTGGTGGCACCGGTGATCAAGGGCGGCGAGTTCGTCGAATCCAACCCTGTGCGATTCTACAATCGCAGGCTCGAGAAGCAGATCACTCGCACGTTCCCCGTGAACGTGGGTGGTGAGCTGTGGGCTGAGCCGAGCGACAACTACAAGGACATGGTTGCCTTCTTGCGCCGTCAGGCCAAGCAGTCGACCAAGGTCCAGAAGGAGAACAAGCCGGTCGAGACCGACACGGCTGACGTGATCGAGGCCGAAGAGCCCTTCTAGGAGGGATCTCTTTCGTCCATTTTTGGGAGGGGCTCCTTCGGGAGCCTCTCCCCTAACCCCAAAGGAGAATGTGTATGAATCGCTCCCCTATTGAGGCCCGATTTCCCGCTCAATGCCCGCTCTGCTTTGGCCGTATTGAGACTGCTGAACGTCGACGAGATCCTGTGACTGCTGAAGTGACTACACTCAAGGGCCATCAGGCAATTAGACTAAGGGAACCCCCTCATCCGTGGGCTCACTGGCTTTGCTATCGAGCCAAGAACGGATTGGGGCCACCCCCTACACCTGCAATGTTCGTCAAAGAAAGGAGAGGCTGGTAATGGTTATCCGAAATGTGGCTGTGATTTTTATTTTTCCTGCCAAGTACGAGGGCAATTGTGCCCTGACCGGTCGAGGCTACCGTCCTGGTACCTTGATCGGCTATAACGGAGAGGTGCCGAGTCGATACGACTCACTTAAGCGCTACTTCAAAAGCCCCAAGGTTACGGAACACGTAATCTTGGTTCACCGGGGCGAAAGCCCCAACGAGGAATACAACAATCCCCAGGGGTCGTTGTTCCTCCCTACCAAGAAAGGATAGTATTATTACTATTCTCCGAAAGCTACGGGACTGGCTTATGAGTCCCTTCAAGACAAAAACTGCTCAGCATGAAGTTCGAGATGTTGAGACCATGGCAATTATTCGTCACCAGCGTCCTGAAGAGATGCAGATTGTGAGGTGGGCCGCTCAGGCCGGGACTACATTCAAGGAGGACCTCGAGGATGGTGCCAAGACCATCGAGGCCTCCACCCCAATCTTGATGATCGCTTTGGCCTGGATCGGAATGACGTGGGTTGGCATGCTGATCCTTGTCGTGTTCGGCATGGCAATGAAGGGAACGGCGCTCAGCGTTATCCTGTGGAAGGTGTTGAATATCACCTACATCATGGGTGTGGTGAGCATTGTTCTGGTGATTTGCCACTTGTTGGTCACCACCATTGGAGTGATGATCCTTCGCCGATGTTGGCGTTTGGTCAACTGGGCGATGGGTCGCAAGCGACAGGGCTGGATGTTTAGCGCAGCCGACCTGTTCAAGCAAAGCGCCTACGGGCACTAAACAATAGGATGGTCTACCCCCCTACCCCCCCCTTTAGGGGGTAGGGGGTAACCTTAAACTAGAAAGGAGGTTAATAACAGTGAACGAACCTGAGAGTGAACGCATAATGTACATTACATTATTCACCAAGAAAGAAGCTGAACAGCTTCTGAAGTTGGTTCAAGGAGAGACTGTTCTACAGTCGACACTTGAATCTTTGGAATCCAAGCTGAAGGGTTGGTTGTCAACCCGTACAGCGACAATCATTGACTATACCAAGGAGGCATAGTGAACTGGATTGAACGGTTACGGACGTTTATCCGTGAGGCACATGGAAGTGCCATTCATGGTCCACGGTTGGAACCTATGCTTGACCGTATGTCTGAGGAAGAAGCTCGGGCTATGGTCAGGGTCATTGAGAGCATTAAGCAAAGTGCTGAACAAGAAGGAGTGAGTCGTGCCAAGCGACGAGGATATATCTTCCGAGGTTAGTGGGGATACCCACGAACTTAGGCTCTACAAGCGAGATGATCTTATCTATGCTATCACTGGTTTAACCATGGATGAGTATCGGAAGAGAATAGAGGCTGGTGAGAACCTGACTCTATCCCCGGATGATACTAGGGCATTGCAGCTTCAAAAGATGCGGTGTCGTACCATGGCTACTACCCAGCATTGGGGTAGGGCATTTCTTAAGAAATCTTCAGGACAAAAGGAGTTCGCTCGTGCTGCATATCGGTTGCTTGATGCATACAGTGATCCCGATACTTACGTTGTTGGTTACTATAACAAGGAAACTCGTTGGCTTGATCATATAGTGGTCCATCGGAACACTACCTTCCCCCTTTAGGGGGTTCTCTAACAGAGTTCTCTAACAGAGTCCGTCTGAAAGACCAATCTATTACAACATGTCCCCCTCCCCCTTTAGGGGGGAGGGGATAATGTTTAACATGTATAGGGTAAACATGTTTATCCATAAGTATATAGTGTACCTATACCTATATAGTATAGATAAGTATGTATACATGACTAACGGTGTGAGGCTAGGAGGGTATTAGGTAGTTGATAGTGAAGCATGTCTATGGTGGATATGTGGAATATGTAAATCTTTGGATAAAGGAGACATATTTAATGTCTGATGATAAGGATAAGTTGGTTGATCTTAAGGCAAAGCCTATTGCTAACATACTTGATAAAGTAGCATTGCACTTGGCTGATAAGCGTGGTGCAGGCATGAGTCGTTCGATGGCTCTTGCTACTGGCAAGTGT
>Ga0080013_1003968_pt1 | contig 14930 bp, 12 predicted proteins | sample ETNvirenome_6_85_FD_69236 | JGI IMG/M metagenome (GOLD analysis project Ga0080013, IMG submission 69236) | Marine viral communities from the Pacific Ocean - ETNP_6_85 (SPADES assembly) (version 2) | ecosystem: Environmental > Aquatic > Marine > Oceanic | place: Pacific Ocean | collected 2013-06-19
TTCCGGGCCAGGGCTCCGGAGGCTCGCTAGCCGATCAGGCTACCCAGGAGTCGCTCGGCGGCGAACTCGGCGGCGATACCGAGGCACAGAGCCAAGGAGACGGCGGCCGCCGCACCATCAACGGCCAAGAGGTCACCGAAGACCAGTGGAACGAGTCCCGGGCTGAGGATGCCCGGTTCCGAGAGGGTAACGAGGATCCATTTGAGGAACTGGAGGATAACACTGGCAACGCTTCACAACCTGCGTCGGACCCTGGGCCCACTCCAGCACCCGAGCCCTCTCCTGGCCCACAAGAGAGTGCGCCGGCCGAGGAGGCCCCAGAGCCCGGCTCTGCTGCGGCCATGCAGGGTCTGCAGACCGACGACCAAGTCCGCGCCGCCGGCGGCTCACACGCCGACCAGCGAGCCGCTCACCGGGCCTATCTTGCGGCGCAAGGCTATGCTCCGGATGTTCTAGAATCTGCCATGCGCGCCTGGGATCGGAACCACCCTGCAACCTAAGAATAATAATTTAAATAAAACTTATTTACTGCTATAATTACTATGAAAGAGAGAGAGGTGACTTTTGTCAATTCGCAATAATGAAGATCGATTCTCGGCGCCCCAGCCGGATTCTGATCCCCCCGCACAAGCATTACAAGAGGAAGGTGCACCAAGCGATCCGTTTTCGTTTGTGGTACCAACTGAGTTTGTGGAGTTGCCAAGCAAGGGAGAGTTTTATCCAACTGACCACCCCTTACACGGCCAAGAAACAATTGAAATTAAATATATGACAGCAAAGGAGGAAGACATCCTAACCTCCCGAAGTCTTTTAGAGAAAGGGATTGCCTTGGAGCGCCTAATGGCTAATCTTATAGTGGACAGGCGTATTAAACCTGACGCATTATTAAGTGGCGACAGAAATGCTATTTTGATAGCGGCGCGCCGGTCTGGGTATGGCTCAAAGTACATCACAAAAATAACATGCACCAGCTGCGGTGAGAATAGCTCATATGATTTCAATTTAGATGAGGCGTCTACGAGTCATTCTCTCTCGGATAAAGAGTTGAGAGACTTAGGAGTTCATGTTAATGACAAAAACAACTTTGTAGTCAAGCTGCCAAGCAACCCAGTCACGTTGGAGTTTAGATTGCTAACAGGCAAAGAAGAAAACTTTTTACTTAAAACAGCCGAACGTCGAAAGAAAAAAAAGCAGCCAGAACAGGCAGTCACCGATCAATTGAGGCTGATAGTAGTATCGGTCAACAGCTACACAGAACCAGAGTTGTTAAATAAATTTATCGATACAATGACACTTACTGACACCAGGTTTTTAAGAGAAGTATATCAAAAAGTAATGCCCAACACCGAGTTGCGAAAGGAGTTCGTCTGTGATCAGTGTGATTACGAGGACGAGATCAACTTTCCCTTTACAACCGACTTTTTTTGGCCTCAGTGATGAGTACATGGAAAATGTCTATGAACAATTCTTCGTATTAAAATATCATGGAGGCTGGAGCTTCACAGAAGCATACAGTTTGCCTGTTAAATTAAGAGAATGGTTTCTCGCGAGACTCATAAAGCAGAAAAAAGATGAGCAAGAAGCCATGGAGGACACCGGTAAGACCACCAAGTCTGGCAGAACACAATTGGGTCCGGGAGTGAAAGTACCAAAGCTTTAATTGTTTTTAAGACTAATTATTCTGTATAAGTGTGAGGTTTATATGCCATGGACAATAAAGAGCTGGTTCCCGCAACTGTTAATTTAAATGCGGTCAAGGAAGAAAAGCTAAATGAAAGCTTTCTTACGATGTTTGGAGGAGCCATAGAAACACTGCTGACCCAAATGTTTGGACACACAGACGTGGTTAGCACGGTGGTGCGCGGCACCCCTTCCCAAATAGCATCTTTTGGAGACGCGCTCTCCCAGGAAAAGAGGTATATGGAAACGTTTCTAAAGCACGGCCTCAATGATCCTCGAAGCTTTAGAACTCGTCATGAACTTGAAGGCGCCGTTGCTAATTTCGAAAAAGAAACTGGCATAAAGTGGCCTTTCAAATAGGATAAACAACACTCATGGCCAATGGAGACAATCCACAAGCAAATCTAGAAGCAAATAAGCAAATAGCTGAGATGCTGGCTCGGCATTTGAATCTTTATAAGCAAAGAGCAGCCGCGATCCGTGCCGAAATCGATGTTCTTCAGCAGCAAACCGGGATTGCCGACAAGGCGAGACTAATAGTTCAAAAAAACCTTGAGCTACAACGAAATGCGATTCAAGCCGAACAGCAGGCACTTGAAAAGCTCCAACAACAAGTAGCCGAGAAGGCAAGGCTTCAAGCCCTCGAAAGCAAAAGCGTCGAACAAATCCAAAGACTGGTTCAACTAGAGGGCCTCGTAGGAGACGGCATTCAAAAAGAGATTGCCGGGCGCCAGGCGGCTCTCAATCTATCCAGACAGGCCCAGGAGGCCACCGAGAATACTGTTTCGGCAACACAGAGGGCTGTGCGCACAACTCTTGGAATCAGTGATGCGTGGAAAAAAACCCTAGTAGGATCTGTGGCTTTCGGAGGGAGCCTAGAAGATATAAAGCAGGGGCTTTCCGCTTCGCTTAGTGTTACTGATGGGATTATGTCCTCTTGGATGAAGATTGCTGAAGTATCTATGAAGGCGGCTCTTGAATACGACAACATGGCAGCAAGTGTGCGAAGAATCAGTGGCGACGCCGGCCCGGGAGATTTGGCCGAGAGGACATACGACTTACACCGAAGCATGCTTCAATATGGCGTCAGCGTACAGGATGCTGGAGACGCCACCCAGTCATTATATTCGGGAATGGCATCCTTTTCTCATCTGTTGCCCGCCGCGGCCACATCCCTTCAGCGACAAGTGGCGCTTTTAAAAGAGGTGGGTGTTGATTCTAAATCAACGGCCGAGGCCCTTAACTTCATGGATAAAGGGCTTCGAATGTCTACCTCAGATTCGATCGCTTTAACAAACAAGCTCTTTGGGCTCTCTAAATCGCTTAAAGTGCCCCCGGAAGTAATCTTTAGAGATTGGCAATCGGCTTCCACGGAGTTAGCAAAGTATGGCGCCGGAATGACTGAAGTGTTTATGGGTCTTTCAGCCCAAGCAAAGAATACAGGCCTTAGCATGAGTCAGCTGCTTGGCATAGCAAAACAGTTCGATGAGTTTGATAGCGCTGGCCGTGCGGTGGGGCGTTTAAACGCTATCTTGGGCGGCCCGTATCTTAATGCCATTGAAATGGTTTACATGACAGAGACTCAGCGTATTCAGGCCATGCGAGAGTCTATATCTTTATCTGGTGCTGTGTACAACGATCTTAGTCGGCACGAAAAGCAAACAATTGCTGCAGCTGCCGGCATTAGGGACATGACCGTTGCCGCCCAGCTCTTCGGTGGCACAAATCGCCAATTCGCGGAGGCCGCGTCCAATCAAGCCGAGCTAGAAAGACGAGCAAAAATGTCCCAATCGGCTATGAACAAGTTGAAAGATGCTGCGATGGGATTGGCTATAGCTGTGGGCCCTGTCGTCGATGGCATATCTATGCTTGCAAGCGGGTTGGCCAAGGTCGCTTCAATCCCGGGAGGCCAGGCGTTGATGACCCTCACGGGACTTTTGGCGCCTCTAGCGGTGGGGTACTACAAGGTTACAAGTGCTTTAACAGCTCACAAAGCCATGCAGGCCTTGGTGACCGCCTTGACCGTTAAAAACACCGCAGTTGTCACGGCAGAAGCCCGAGCAACAGACCTCTCTACGGGCTCCATTCACCGCAACACGGCCGCTCGGCAGGCCAACATTCGAACTGCTGAAAATTTGTTTCCAGCGCTTCGAAGAAGTAACGAAGAAATAATTAGAGGCGGCAAGGCAAGCAGCGGCGCGGCCCCCATGTTCCGCGGCCTAGGCGTTTCGATGTCTTCGGTGCTCTCGGGCGCCCTCGGCGCTGTTGGTGGTTTCGTAGCGATGTCTGCCGCCTTAAAGGACACTTCGGCCAGTGCAGGGATTGCGACAGCGGTACTTGCAGGCCTGGCTCTCGCTACAATGGCCTTAAGGTGGGGTCCAACGATGGCTCCCCTCGGCCCCTTTGCTCCTTTTGCCGTTTCCGCCGGACTGGGCATCATGGCCGGCGGCATCTTCCACGCCATCACAAAGGGGCAGTCCGTCCCGAAACGACAGGAAGGTGGCCCCGTCGAAGAAGGCCAACCTTATATGGTTGGTGAAGCTGGTCCAGAGGTGATCGTCCCGAACCAGGGAGGAACGGTAGTAGACAACAAGGGTACCCAAGATATGCTTGGGGGTGCGAGTACAGCAATGATGGGAGAATTAAGAGATGCGATTGCAAATTTGTCTATGAGACTAGATAATGTGGGCCAGGGTGGTGGATCACAGCAACCGATCATTGTAGAACTTGATGGAAATGCTGTTGGCGAGTTTGCGGTTGGTAAGGTTAATCAAAGTTTGGGCCTTTTAGGATAGAGGATTGAAAAATGGCAAAAGATAAAAAGCATCAATTTAACATTAAAGACCTGTGGGATAAAAGATATCCAAACCTGAAGCCGCTCTTTGGCCTTCCGGGACACTGGAGTGCGGGCATGCTTGATTGGTCTTGGAACGACCTTGAACAATTGAAAGCCCGGACCAGCGATGCAGATGACAAGGCTGATATCTCATTAATACAAGAGCTTCTTGCCGACCAATTTGAATGGTCGGGCGCCCCGCTTAAGTCTACCGATTTTAATCCGGATGTTTTATCAATTGAATATGTGGCGCTCAAAAAGATTTTGCGATTGCCTGGGAGTGTAGCAAAGTTTCAGGATAATTTTACACCCGTCTTTAATAAAGAAAACGTATATGGCCGAATGGATCCGATTGCCACCTATCAAGGGACTGGTCGTACGATCGATCTTACATGGGCTATAGATATTACTAGTGTTAAATCAGAAACACAAGGCCTTTTGAGGGCGATTGGGGATTTGGCCAAGTTTATGTATCCGGTGTATCAAGACAAATATTTTAATAAACTTGGTACTGGTACGCTAGTTGCACCACCCCTTTTGCGCTTTAGGCTTGATAATGCGATGAATCAGAATCTGGGCCTTATGAAAAGAGGGATCCCGCCAAGTACAGAGCAACGCACGCCAGCAGGCCAAGTTCTTGGTGCCGGGCTTTTAGGGATTGTTGACTCATTTAAATATCTCACCTTTGTTACGGGACTACAAGGAGGAGAACTTAATGTTACGCGCCTTCTTGACAAAAATAATGAGCTAAAGATTGTTCCTACTCACGTAGAAGTAAGTTTTAGTATAACAATATTGCACGAAGAAGGAAAAGTGGGCTGGGTCTGGAGCGGCGGCAACACTTCGGTTAATTCCACGCCCGACGACACATTGGGCGTTACAGCAACGTTGTCCCCCGGAGGCGCCGACGCCCTTTCTTTTGCACAAGGGGACGGCTATCCGTACGGCTATGGTACCACTATAGATTTAAGCCCCATGGTTGCTGCGCCCGTAGACCCTGCGTCTTCGGCGGCAAACCAGCGGGCTGCAGAGCGAGGCGCGCAGAGCAATCCAACTAATCTTAGTTTGGAAATGGGCGACGACTATAACGACCTTATGACTTCAAACCCGGCAGACCTCTTAGGAGAAGGTTAAAGGAAGGTAAATATGGCTTCAAGATATGATAACAGACGCACTTTTAGAAATGACGCCGAGATATATTTTAATATATTGGAGGACCGCGGTCTTACAACTCTAGTTCAGTACGGGACTCCTCGATTTAAAAAGATTTCAAAACGCGCTCGTCGACGCATTACACATGTACAAAAGATATGGACCGTCGGAGATCGTCTTTATAAGTTGGCCGCCGAACACTATGGAGACTCAAGGCTTTGGTGGGTGATCGCCAGATATAATAACAAACCAACAGATGCACATTTTCAACTGGGAGACACGATATATATTCCATTACCACTGGAAACTGTGTTGGGATATTATAGGGAGTAGACGTGTCCGTTAACGACCCCATCGACAGACTTAGAAGGAGCGGCCAAACCCTTACCGGGGATAGCCTGGGAAGCGCGATAACATTTAATGCGCAGTGTTTTTTAATCCAGAACATGTTTAATCTTGCCCCCAAGGCTGAAGCAACTTTGACGCGAACTCATACGCGTGCAGGGCCTGGTGGACCTGTTCCGGCCATGGCGAATAGACCAAACGGAGTTTATGTAGAGCGGGCCAGAGGAGCCGGAGAGCAGCAATGCCTTCAGAATAATAATTTTCATGCCGGCTCGGCCCCGGGGTGCCTCAGTGGCTATACTTGGGTAGCGCCAGTTCTTAGCGATAGAACCATTCCCCCTGCAGAATCGTATAGTAAGTTAACACAAACAAGTATCGACCCGAGAGATCGAACTCCTGCGTTACTAGATCTAACAACAGACAAAATGGCGATGCTGGTGCCGCGGCTGCGCCTTTACAAAGTGGAGTATGACAGCTTAGAGCCAGACGCTGATGGGTTTCGCCGGCCCAACTTAGATTCGGCAACCGATATAGAAATAATTTTTGATGATTTTATAAGAGGCGCCTCGCTGGAAAAAATGTTTCTCGAACGCAAAGGGCGTCTATCCGGCACTGGCATTAAAAGTTTTAAATGGACCCTTAAGGGTGTCAACCCCGCAGACATCGATAAAAACATTGAAGCAGAGTTAGTAATCCATTTTAATGATGTATCAGATTTGTTCACAGATCAAAGGCGCAACAGCCAGTACAAGAGTGGCCATCCGGGCTCGGCCAGCTTTTTAGATTTAATTATATATGCCCCCCACAGATCGAAAGTCACTGAAGGAGGAGAAATCATACTTTCAGACAACACCGTGGAAGATCCAGATGGCGAGGTAACACCAAATTATTTGCTTTATAATGGTAAGTTTTTTGAAATCAAAGCGGAAGTAGGCTGGCAAGTTCCCACCAACCCTGCAGCGCATTTTAGCCCGGGACAGATAGATGCAGTTAGAAAATCTCAAGTGCCTCTTTATTTACAACTAACTCAACATAAGTTTAGCTTTAAACAAGACGGCTCTGCAGATTTAGTTATTAACTATAGGGCGCGCTATAGCAATCTAGAAGAGCGCTTCGATATTTTTGGCATACCAGAGAATCTAGGAATAAACAAAGAGCTTGAGAGCCTTGAAAAAGAAAGGAGCGCGCTCGACAAGCTGGAGACTACTGGCAATGCGAAGCAGCAAAAGCGCCTCAAAAAACAGAGGGGGCTAATCGACGCAGAGATCAAAAAAGGAGAAAAAGCTTTAAATGATTATTTGAAAAGCCGATATAGTAGGATATTGACACAGCTTATAGATAGTGAATGTCTTCTAAGTGTTGATGCAACCCCCATGCAGCTGCGCGCCTTTCTTACGGGCAGCGGCGGCCAGCCAGAGTTCATGAATGCCGGACAGTATGATAGTATGATGCGGCGCCTCCGCGAAAATCCCGGGGGCGGCACCACGCTTCCGCCGAACGCCGCAGTTGCCGGGGGTGCCGGCGGCTCCGCTGATTTCATTAAAGTTATGACAGGGACTCAGGGTAGGTTTGGCCAGTTCATGAATAAGGGGTTCTTTGACGACCCCGGACCGGTAAGAAAATACCTAGGTAGCCATACAGAAGAGGCAAGCATCATCGAAGCCAGGATAAGCGAAGCTTTAGATGAAGACAACAAAGGCGAATTCGAAACTGGCCTTGCCGCCGGCGGCATGCGAACCCTCGGCCCGACCCGCGGCCAGCGAGGTTCCGTCCCGGTACGTAAGGATCGATTTAACCGCGGTCAGCGCGGCAGACAGGTGCCTAAAATTCCTATAGCCTTTTTTCTTTTGGGAGATCTTTTAGACGTCATTATAGGTTCGTGCGCAGATGATACGGGTGCTCCCCGCGGCTACCACGAAGAGCTAAAGAAGGGGCGCGCCGGTTTTATCACTACTGATATAGAGTTTCTTGATTTAGAAAAGTTTTATAAGAAAGCAACCCAGTATGATCACGACCAGGACCCCTCCACTGCCGATGCCGATGCAGAAAGGTTCTTTAAAAAGCTGAAATTTAAGGAACTTTCATTTTCTAAATCCGATAAGAACACACTCTACAAGCCGATTAATATTGCTTCGATACCAATCAACTACGAATTCTTTGTGGAATGGTATATGCAGAAAGTTGTAAAACCAAAAAGACAGAAATATTTTTTCAATCATTTCTTAAGAGACCTTTTGACTGATTTGGTGGCGCCCGCATTATCCGGAAGGTGTTTCCCCGGTATTCCGAGCACCAACTACCACGTAACACAGCTAGATTTTTTGGCCGATAAAGATAGTGATTTCGCAAAAGCTCTCTATCCAAATCCCACCTTCAGCCAGACAGGAACCAATCATATTAGTCATCTTACGTGGTGGCCATCAAGAACAAACCCAGCGCTTCCCGCAAAGATAACTGTTGACAAAAGGAGAGAGAACGATAATGATTTTGGACATGCTACGGGCGCAGATGTACATAGAAACTTTAAAACCATTGTTATGACAACCCCCTCGATGTTGGGCTTTGAAGACGGAGATTATGAATCTGATACAGAAAGGGGCGTATACCATTTTATAGTAGGCGCCAACTCGGGCCTTTTAAAATCGGCCACTTTCGAACGTGTTGATGCACCCTATCTTCGCGAATCAAGAATTAGTCGTGATAGGGTCGCCGGCGCAGAACAACTAAGAGAACTATATAACGTTACCTTGAAACTATATGGGGCCCCTCTTATAAAGCCCGGTCAATATGTATATGTCTTACCGGCACCCATTGGATTTGGAAACCCTAGAGACAAACGCTCAATATCGCGACTGATAGGTATAGGCGGTTATCATTTGGTGACCGAGGTAACAAACACTGTTACGGCCAAGGGATATGAAACAACAGTCAAGGCTCTTCACCAAGCAATGCCATATTTAGAGGGCACCGAAGGTATTGGGTTTTAAGATATGCACGAAGTAAACCTCACAGGCGCCGTCATTCCATACTCAGCCGAAGAGGCTATAAATCTTCGCGGAAGCAATGACCTATCAGCAAAAGAAGCTTTTTATGAGCGTAAGAAGTATAAAGAACTGCCCTTGTTCATGGGGCTGCCTCACCCTCTCTATTCTTGGTACAAGTCTGTTTATTTTGGACGAGTAGATTCTATTCAAAATGCTATTGTTGTTAATCCTTTGGGGCCTCTGGCGTGGGGAGACGTCTTAAGCGACAGGGGGATCGCCACGCACGAGCACAACCGTCGCAGCACTTTAAAACAAATCAAAAGTAAAGCTGGGAATGTATTTGTTTTAAATTTTGTTGCGGATGCGTTCACAGACTTAAAGAATCATTTACGTCGCGCGGGAGACGCCCGGCTTATTAATTCTGAGAACAGCGTGTACTATAAAATAGAGGCCACCGCGGGCTTTGAAAACTATCAAAATTCTTTTCGAGATCTCAACCGCAGCTGGGGTGTTCGATTTACAAACTGGATTAAATCATCCAAAAAGCTGGACGACGACACGCTAAACTTTAAATCTTACGTTGCCGCCTTATTAGAATATATGGGTACTGGCATTAATGACGTGCCACTAACCCTAACCGGATACGTGATGTCAAACTATGCATCCCCTATGATTTCGGGCCTCTCAATAGAACTAAAGAAAAAACCAGACTACTCTGATGATTCAGTAAAATTTAAAACCTACATTTCAGATCCCAACTTTCAATATTTTGTAAAGGCAGCTAGAAAATATGGATTCTATGTGGATCGAAACGGCCCTTGGAAAATAACTGCTGACCCCCTCTCGCCGGTTATGTTTGATAAAATGCGTAAGCAGTTTAATAGCGATTGCGAACAGATTGGCGGCTACCTTGATGCTGCAAGCTCACAAACCTTTTTTGATACATTTTATCAGAGAACATACAAGCTCGATCTTGAAAAGTTAAAAAAAACCTTAAGGGAAATGTACAACAAATTCGCCCAAGATTATCCTAGGGTGATTGTGCGCGCAACGAGCACTGTTGGCAACTGTCCTACGGGGGCTGTCGAGGAAATAATAACGCGCAAGCCCATTTCTTTTGGGGATGCAGAGGGGCTCGGTGATTTGTTTTGGCTTCATACATATTTTAAAATTCGAACTCTAGAGTCAAAGGTGACATTTGCCGAATACGATCAGCAGATCAGAATGATTAATAACATATACAAGGCTTATGGTGAGCAAACAGCCATGCGTTATATCAATAATGAAATCAAACCTTACTTATATAATTTACATGTAGGGAAAAAACCTTTGACAAAGGAAGAGGGACCTGTTAGAATAGGAACAGTAAAAGAAGTGCAGCGATTCCGTGCACAGCTACAGGGAGAAACCTCTATGAACGTAGGACACAGGCATCAATACCAAGTCGATGCCGATGGGAACGGGTGGGCGTCCTTTGCTTTTCATCCGGACGAACCAAACATTAAACATAAGCATCGGATAATAAGATGGGCGGTGCAGTCGGAAAAGAGCGAGTGCTATCCCAACTGTGAAAGCCTCTATGGAATCCGCGGAGCCCCTCCACACAGCCACGCGCTGCTTGGCATTGGGGAGGCTGCGGCGCCCACAGGCCTGCTCGCGGCCGGCGTCTCGGCCGAGGATCCTGGGGCCCCCGGCTCTAGTGGCACTGGCGGCGGAACCTATTAGGAGGGGTTTTGTATTTTCAAACGCTCGACAGCAAAGGCGAATGCTTAGGATATTACGCCGACAATGAACTTTATTATCAAGATCTTCCGGAGAATGCCGATAAGACATGGTACTACTCTCCTTCTTTAAGAGAACGCCACATAGAATACGCCCGCATTTATAGCGGAGGGCTGACACTGGCCGCGGCTTGTCCGGAAGAACTTAGGCCCGCGTGGGGTAACATAACCAAGAGGCTTCACGCTTTTCTTAAATCATTTCAAACAGCTAAGATCAATCTGACTGAGACGTGTATCTATAATCTTATCCCGGAGTTTTTCTTATACGAGCTTTGTGACGCGAAGAACGAGATCACAAAACACATTTTATCGAGTCACAAGCGGCCACTTAACCACGATCTTATGGTTGATGTTATTAAAATGCTCTTGGACATTAAACAACAGCGCTTAAACATCGATATCGAACCGATCATGACAAAACTGGTGTCAGTTAGGGGAAAAAACTTCGTCAAGAAGCTTAATGGTGTTGACTGGGTATGCGACTATAACCCATTCGGCACGGTAACGGGGCGCCTTACGACAGTACCTAAGACGTTTCCTATCTTGACGCTGCACAGGGATTTCCGCGGTTGCCTCCACCCTCAAAACGATTGGTTCTTAGAGCTGGACTATAATGCGGCCGAAGTGAGGACGCTGCTAGGCCTCTCGGGAACACCACAGCCCGCCGGCGACATTCACGAGTGGAACATTCAGAACATTTATGGTGGCAAGATTGATCGCCCGCAGGCAAAGCAAAAGATTTTTGAGTGGCTGTACTCTCATCGAAAGAATAAGAAAGCCGAGACCTTTTACGATAAGAATCTCGTTAAAGAAAAGTACTGGAATGGTCATGACGTACATACAGAGTTTGGGAGAGACATAAAAGGGGTTGACAACCATCACGCTTTGAACTATATTATACAGAGCACAACGAGCGATTTGGTTTTGAGTAAAGCAGTAGAGATACATAGCCGACTACAAGAAGAGGAAAGCAACATAGCTTTTATGATGCATGATTCGATTGTTATAGATTTAAAACACGGAGAGCGCCAGATTATTCCAGAGTTGATGAAGATTTTTAGTGCGACGCCTTTCGGCGAGTACAAGGTGAACATGGCTCTTGGGAAACACTTCGGAGATATGAAGGGTTTAAATTTGAATGGCTCGTAAAAAATACAACAAGTTGGTTCGAGACCTTATTCCCGGTATCATTGAGGGATCGGGGAAGAAATGTAAATGGCATAAGGCCCAGAAGCATACTCTTCTAAAATATCTGGCGAAAAAACTTGTGGAAGAGGCCAACGAGTTTCAGGAGAATCCTTCTAATGAAGAGTTGGCTGACGTGATGGAAGTTATTCGCACCATTGAAAAATATACAGAATATAATCCTTATGCAAAAATGGGCCTGAAGGCCTACAATCACGGTGCCTTTGATAATCATACTATTTTAGATTGGGTAGAAGATTAATGAACATTGTTGGTTTAGGGAAAGCCGGTTGTGCAATTGCGGACTGCTTTTCGAAGTTTCCTCAGTATGAAATCTATAAGTTTGACAACGGACTTATCGGAGATAACTGCTTCGATATTCCAAAGCAGAAATCTCATGAAGCATACGAAAAAAAGTTTCCAAACTTCAAAAAAGACTTGCAAAACATCTCAGGAGATGTTATCTTTATACTATGTGGTGCGGGCAGCATTACAGGGTGCGCTTTGAGGCTCCTAGAGGGCCTCTCAAGCGCTTCTGTGTCCGTTCTATATGTGGAGCCGGATGTGTCGCTCTTAAGCGAAACTGAGGCGATACAGGAGAGGGTTGTTAGGAATATTTTTCAAGAGTATGCCCGGTCCGGAGTATTTGAAAGAATCTATCTTGTTTCTAATGCACAGATAGAAAAAAGCGTTGGAGACATTCCGATCATAAGCTATTACGATACAATAAATCAGGCGATCGTAAACACGTTACACATGGTAAATGTTTTTAAAAATTCTGAGCCAATTTTGGGGACCTTCACGGAACCTCATGAGATTGCTAGGATTTCTACACTCGGCATTGTGGACGTAGAAGAAAATGAAGAAAAATGGTTTTATGACTTGCAATCGCTGAGAGATGTGGTATACTATTATGGTATCAGTGAAGAAGACTTAAAGACAGATGGAACTTTATTCAAGAGAATCAAAGAATACATCAAAGACAAGGTAGAAGATAAAATTAACGTGTCCTATGGAGTATACAAAACGAACTATGAACAGAAATATTGTTATTGCGTTAAGTATAGTTCTGTGGTACAATCATACATAAATGAATTAGACGATCAGGATATTGGCTGATCGTACTCTAACCCTAATATGAAAGGAAAACAAAATGGGTATTAACTTAGATAAGATGAGAGAAAAGCTGGCCACTCTCAAAGGACAAGGCGGCGACCGGGACAACTTTTGGCGTCCCGAAGATGGGACCCAGGCAATACGCATTGTCCCCACTCCCGATGGAGACCCCTTCAAGGAGAGGTGGTTCCACTATAACCTAGGAAACACTCCGGGATTTTTATGTCCCAAGCGTAACTACGCGGAGGAATGCCCGGTGTGTGAGTTTGCCTCACAGCTATGGCGCGACGGCGTAGATAACAATGATGACGGAAGCAAGAAGGTAGCTAAGAGCTTGTTCGTGCGACCCCGATTCTTCTCCCCCGTGATGGTTCGCGGCGAGGAAGAGAAGGGCGTACGCATTTGGGGCTATGGCAAGATGGCCTATGAGAGCCTTCTCGGCCTTGTTCTAAACCCGGAGTATGGAGACATCACCGATCCGGAGACCGGCACCGATCTTACTATGACTTATGGTAAGCCCGCCGGCGCTTCCTTCCCCCAGACGAAGCTTGTGCCTCGTCGGCGTAGCTCTGAGCTATGCGAAGACATGACGCCTGACAAGTGTGCGGAGTTGCTCGATAGCATCCCGGACCTGGAAGGCCTTTTCGAGCGAAAGACGGCTGAGGAAGTCGCGACGTTGCTCGATACCTTTATGAGCTCGGGTATAGAGGACCCCGAGGCGGTTTCATCCGAGACCCAAAAGTTTGGTGGCGTATCTCGCGAGGGTACGACCACCGACCAAGAGCCTAATGCGGTTGACGCCGCATTCGCTGAGCTAGGTGCTCTATAAACCTAGCCCTCCACTCCCGCAGGGAGGCCCGGGGTTACAGGGGTCTCAAATAACACTCACTTGAAAGGAATAAAATGAGTCTAGCAGAAACTTTGAGAAACTTGAACTTGCCAACCGATGCGGTGGCTAAGTTGTCATACCAGGCCGGCACCGATGTGTTCGTCCACAACGAAACTGATACGGAGGATGGCCTCCGTGAAACTGATACCGCAAATCGATTTGCGTCCCTCATCACCACTCGCGGCCTGACCGTCACTAGTGGCTACACCAACGAGGAGGTCTTGCAGGCAATGCGCGGCAACAACCTTCTAGATGATTACGAGCGTGGCGACGGCGACTTTGAGGAATATATTGCGACGGTGATTCGCGAGAGCCACTGGGACCATGAGTGGATTGACACGAGTACGGAGAAGTACGATCATAAGCGTGGCTTTTGTACAGTCTCCGCGAATGCGAACGTGCCAGTACAGCAACTAATTGAAAATGAATCAGCAGCCACTGGATGGAAGGTGTCCGTCCAGACAGAGAATGGGACTCTCTGCGTAGACTGCTAACGCATCCCCCCCACAGGGAGGCACAGGGTAATCAGGTGCCTCAAAAATATCAGGGGATATACATGAGTGGACAACATTTATCTAAGCGCGCCAATTGGCAGGCCGGCGCTAGAGTAACTGGTGATAAGGGTGAGAAAACCTTCCTCAAGAAGTTAAGGAAGGCCTTACCCAGACACTACGAAATAAGATCACAGCCGGTTTTAGAAGTTATTAAGAACAAAAAGATACTACTGGATGGTGTTGTTACAAACACCGACACAGGGAAGAGCATTTTTATTGAATGCAAAACCGGAACACAGGGCGGCAACGCACATGAAAGAGCTTACAAGTTCGCGTCGCCAAAATTGAAGAGAGCAGTTAGAAAGAAATATAATACTTCAGACGAACCATTCTTCCTGGTGTTTGCTGGAAGAACTTTTATTGGTGAGCCCTTTTATGTCTATAGAACAAACAAGAAGACACGTAAGA
>Ga0080013_1003969_pt1 | contig 14929 bp, 17 predicted proteins | sample ETNvirenome_6_85_FD_69236 | JGI IMG/M metagenome (GOLD analysis project Ga0080013, IMG submission 69236) | Marine viral communities from the Pacific Ocean - ETNP_6_85 (SPADES assembly) (version 2) | ecosystem: Environmental > Aquatic > Marine > Oceanic | place: Pacific Ocean | collected 2013-06-19
GTGCTAAGAAGCCAACGTGATGTTCTCTACCATCTGTTTTAGGATATCTTTCATCACCAACTAGTCCAGTGTTAAATTGTTTACTTAAACCACCATTCTTTTTTGGCTCTCTGATACCTGACATGACACCCTCTTTAATAGGGCCGCCGTATCTAAACATTGGTCTATTTAATGTTCTCATAATTTATCCTAGTTAAATATTTTTCCGTACAATCCACCAAGACCTAGAGCCGTACCTAAAGCACTTTGCCATGGGTTACCAGCACCTGGTGCTTGATATTGTGGTGAAGCAACTCCACCAGAAAGACCTGTGATCATGTCTGAGTATTGACCTAATCTTCCGTAAGGTTCGTAAGCTTTAGTTTGTAATCCTTGTTGATCTGCCGATAATAATGCTTGTTGTTGACCTTGTTGTATTCCACCAAGAGTTCCTAGGGCTTGTATGTCTGCACCCATTCCTGTTCTTGCAAAATCAGATAGACCCATTTGAGTTTGACCTAATCCTGCTTGTAGTCCCGCTATCTTTTGTTGGTTAAGGAAGTTTTGATCAAATCTACCTTGTGCATTTTGTAATCCTTGTTGTAACAGGTTTGCTCTAATACCGGCTCTGTTCATTAAAGTATCAGCATTGTACTGACCCATCATTGCACCTTCTCTTCCACCACCAAAGTTTCCAGAAGAAACGGCCGCGTCTCTAATATCTTGTTGACCACCTTGTCTTGATAAATCATATTGTCTTAAAGTTTCATCGATAACTTGTCCTTGGTATGGTGACATGTAAGCACTTTGTTGTGCTCCTGTCATAGGTCCTGTTAAGGCACCAAGTCCTCCGACAGTAGTTGCTGCTTGACCAGCTGCAGTCTGTGCAGCTTGTAAATAAGGTTGATAAGAACCAACACCTTGTGTTGCTAAATTATATGCTGCAGTCTGTGCAGGATCTTGTCCAGCTACAAACTGTCTACCTGTAAATGTATCAGTATCTAGGGGTGCTGAATATGTTGCCGTTGCCTGTCTGGCTAAATCCTTACCGGCGTCTTGTATGTAATCTGGTGCTGCCATTATATTACCCTCGATTGTAACATTTGTTGTTGATCGTACATTGCTTGTGCTCCTTCCAAGCCTTGCGACTCTTCAGAAACTTCTCCACCTTGTTCTAAGTTATCCATTAAATTTTGCATAACTTCAGAACCTTTATCTATGTTTCCACCGCCTGCAGCTCTAACTGCATCAGCTGTAAAAACGAATTCATTTTTGCTTAATCTAGCTGGTACATCATCTGCTCGCTCTTTTCCACCTAATTCTACGAAGCCACCAGTCTCTCTATAATCTTTTTCTTGACCACCCATGTCAATCATTTCGTCTGCTACCTCAGTTTCCATGATCCCACCTTCTTGTTTACCGGGTCTCCACACACTTGAATCAGTCCATGTTCCCTTTTCACTATTAAAAATTTGTCTAACTGTTAAATCGTCTGCATCATCTATCCAATCATACCCTTTATCTTTTAATGCTTCTCTCATACCAGATATACTATCAAAAAATCCAATTCTTCCACCGTTAGCAGCCATAGCTACTTCTTGTGGTTGCTCCATGCCAGCACCTTCTGGTTGCTGTTCTTGTGCTTGCATTACTGCTTGTACAAATTGTTCAAAAGATAATGTGCCACCTTGGTTTTTATACTTAACATATTCTGCCATAAGCATTTGTTCTATTTGTTCTTGGCCTGCTCCTCCGCCATTTAATAATCCTACTCTTCCACCATCAGCGGCGTACCAATTTTTATTTACAAATTCTCCACCAGGCATGAAGTCTAAATTACTTCCCGCTGATCCTACTTTATAATAATTTTTTGCTTGATTTCTTATGTCGGCAATACTTGAAGGAACTTGTGTCCATGATTCTTCTTCAACTTCTTCTTCTTTATCTTTACCCATTAAGAATGGTGCTGCTAATGCTGCTGCACTTGCTAATCCGAATGCATGTTTACCGCTGAAGGATCCACTTTGCCATGGGTTTAAAAGTTTACCTGCTCCACCTAACATTCTTGAAAATAAACCTTTTTTATAGACGGAAGCCGGAAGCTTTCCCTGCATAGGTGAGTATAAAAATTTACTAGCAGCTGCTGCATTTCTAGCTGCTCCCATACCTTTCATCATTCCACCTAGTCGGCCCCATGTGCTTACACCACCAAAAGGAATCATACCTAAGCCACCTATAATAGCAGCCTTACCTAGTGGGCTTTTAGCAATCTTCTTAACACCACGAACAGCTTTCTTAACTAAGCTTCCTAATCCGTATTGTTGTCTGGGTTGTTGCATTCTTGAAATTGCCATAATTTTACCTTAATCTCCTACTTTATTACGTTTTGCTTGTTAAATCAAGAGGTGGCATGATGACTTTTACATCTTGTGCCATGTCCTCGTTCTTATAACCCTTAGTTTCCCAGTCGCTTCTTTCCTTAAAAAGCTCGCCAGTTTCCTTGTGTCTGTAAGTTAATTCAACTGTTGCATTTGTAATTTCCATTAGTCAGTTTTCTCCTTTTTAATATTTAGATAACTGATGGTAATAACTACCCCATCACTTACTGTTCCTGCTGTTGTAGCAGCCAATACTTTTCCTCCCTCTACTACCATAGGATTTGTTAGTATTTCTACGCTAGCTGCTGTGGCCAATGTTTGAGTATGTATTACTTCAAAAGCATTATTAGTAATAGTTATTGTAGGAGTATTAGATCCTGATTTATTAGTAACATGTAGAGACCTAACAATAATAGTTTCATTATCTCCTGGCTCTAATAAGTTATTACTTTCAGCTGCTGTTACAGTTTTACCATAAAATTTATATTCGTTTACTACTGCCATTATGAATCTAGAAAGAAACTTTTAGCTTCTATCTCTTGTTTAACTTCATCCTGAAATGAAGAGTTTAATTTTGTTATTACACCATCAAGGTCCCTAACCAATGATTGTAGATTAGATCTGCTATATTCTTCTTCAGCTCTTGTTAATGATTGTACAATTTTAGCCATTATGGAAACCTTCTGTTAACAATTTGATTGTCAATAAACATCTGTTCATCATTACTAATATCTTCTCCTTGTTCAATAGCACCGGTATAAGTTGTCATGTCGTCAGTAAAATTTTGATTAACAGGGTAAGTATTACCACTCATTGTAAATTCATTAGTGTAAGGTATACCTTTATTGGCAGCAACATTATTGTTACCACCCCACGTAAATGTTCCGTCTTTCCATGCACTGTCACCCATGCTTGTTGATATATTTCTATTACGATTAAAATCTTCTGGAACTTTACCAAATAAACCAAGTTGATTATATTGAGACATGTCTCTTGGTTTAGAAGCAAAAATTCCTTTACCTTTATCATACATACTTCCGATTGCTCCACCTACTAAAGGAATTCCTGTTAATAAACTTAGAAGACCACCAAATATTCTTCCTCCATACCCTGGTTTAACATCCCCTACATTTTCATCATCAGAATAATATTCAAATCCTGCTTGTCCTGGTACACCTCTTGTTTGTATACTTTTTAATCCTTGAATAGGGGCGTATCCATATTTATTAGCTCCTCCAAAAAGTCTGCTAAAAAATCCACGTTTACCAGTATCTTTATAAGCTGATCCAACATATTTCCTTCCATCGGGTGTGTTTACCCATTCAGGTACAGCTCCTTCTCTTACTCTATCGCTGACTGCAGATGTTTGACCAATATCTTTTTGACCAGTTAAAATATCTTTCATATGTTGTACATGCTTATCTTGAGCAATTCTACTTCTTTCATTACCTCCGGCATCTTGTCTACCTTGCGGACTCCTGTCTTGTGTATAATCTCCTTGATCATCTAAAGACATAATTCCAGAAGGACCTGTATTAGGACCATTCTTTAATGAACCGTGTAAATTCTTTTTAAGGATTAAATCTTTTTCTGCTTTAGTAATATAAGCTAATTGTGTAGCTGGTTTTCCAGGTCCTGATTTCCATTTAACAGGCACTCTTACAGTTTTTTGTTTACCTAAATAATTTCTTGCTGGTTTCTCATCACCCTGCATTTCATATTTAATTTTTTTATCTATAGCCATTATCTTCTTCCTCCCGGGTGTATATCTAGTCTAATTGTACCAAGTTTCCAATCTTCTCCGCTAGCTGTGTTAGATACTGTCATTGCAATTGACCGCGCTCTTAATCTTGTGTCTTTTTTAGTTGTAGTGTTATCAACAGTATAATTTGTTGTAGTAGCTGTGCTGTGTGGGTAGTCTCTCGTTGTAAAACCAATCCTAGTATTTCCCGTCTGTGAAATAAAGTCTGGTATAAACCTACTAATTCTCATTATAAATTCTCCATCTCCTCTAAGGTCAGGCATCCCTACAACTTGGCCTCCGCCTCTAGCTGTTTTTTGAGTAATGTCAAAATCACCTGAGGTAATGGTTCCAAGTACTGCTGTAATAGCTCCTCCAGCATTAACTTGATCGGTTCCTGTTTCCTGTTTATAGTATACCGTACTTCCGTCCGTATTACCAGTAACATCGAACGAGGCATCATCAGAAGGATTATAATAAGTAGCGTGGGGCTTATCAAAAACAGCTGAATCTCTCCAAGCTGCTCGGGGTAAAGTGCCTGTTGTCCATATAGGACGTTTATATATTGGAGAATCTAAGTAGTTATAAGTCACTACTCTGTTGACTGCATCAGAAGCGGCTGTACAATAAAACCAACTTATTTCCCCAAAAAGGTTATTTAATCCAGCATTAACCAGGTCTCTAGAAGTAAAGTTTAAATCATCATAAACATGGTCTTCTACATAACATTGTAGTGATCTTAACTGACCATCGTAAGAAAAGAATCCATTCTCTGACATCCAGTAGGCTGTACCATCTACTTCAATGTTAGCATTTTTACCTATTAGTCCACAGTTAGTTCCTACCTGTTCGAATGAAAAGGTAAATGGCTGACCAACGAACTTCATTAGGAATAGTGCAGTATCTGTCCATACATAAATTGCATCCCTACCTTTGATAGCTCCCATAATCATAGAACCATCAGCAAGTCTCTGAGTACCGGCGGTATTGGTTGCCTTAACTGTATAAGAATCAGTTTCATTAATACTCTCTTGAGAAGAGAATCTTATAAACATGTCATCTTGAGTTGTAGTGGAACCGATAGTTGTTTCAGTTCCAAAGAATACTAAGTGTCTATCGGGTGTAGATACCAATACATGACGTGATGCTGTAGGTGCATTTGCTAATACAGTTGCTCTTGTAGAAACAGCACCAGGTGCCGCTGCATCCCATTCAAAACATTTACCGTTATAAATAAGTGCTATTAATTTTGTTCCATAGTTATCTAATACCCATAAACCTGGGTCAATAGTAAAGTCAGCAGAAGACGCTTCACCCCAGGCAACATATTCAGATATGTTGGTTACAGTGTCACCACCACTATGTGATGCTTTTGTTGTACCATTAACTTCTCTAGCACCTCCGCTTAAAGTATTTGTAGAAGTATCGTTAGCTGTAAAACTTATATCTTCTGTTCCAATTCTTATTTCTCCAGTTGACGGAAAAGCAGCAGAGTTGGTTAAAGGAATATCAGTTACAGTGTCATTAATACCAGAAGCTAGTGTTGTAGTTGCCGGGCCTAATGAAGTACCACCAAATAATCCTGTACCCCAACCATAACCCCCTAATTGTTGAGAAGGTCCTACTGTATAATAACATAGTACAGAGGTGCTGTTTCCATCACTTGTAGTTAAAGGCGTCCCTGATTCCTGAGTATCCATTGTAATTGTAAAAGTATCTGTAGTAGGAACAGAAGTTACCATAAATTTTTCATCTTCAAAAGTAGCATTACTATAAGTGGATCCAGCAGGTACTCCTGTAACACTATCAAACATTACAATATCATTTTCACCTAGACCATGAGATCCAGTACATACTACTGTAACTGTTGTTGATGAAGAACTACTTGTAAATTTTGCACCTGTTAAAGTAGTTCTAATTGGGTGAATGTCATAATACACTCCCCCTGAATAAACATATAAAATTCTATTAGTTCCTATAGCTGCGTATTTAATACCAGCGTTATCGTCCCAATGATGAATAGCTCTAGCTGCACCAGTTAACTTATCGTCTCCTAGTTGAGTCCAACCACCTATTTTTTCTGGGGTACCATATCTAAAACGAACATTGTCACCATCGAACCATTGGCCTTCCGCTCCAGTCTGTGTGACTTGTTTATTGAATCCAGGTAAAAAACCTAACTTTTGTAGCATATAACTCCATCATATTATGTGCTCCCCATCGATGGAACACCTAACATTGGCCTTTTGTCGAACCTGTTTTTTTCAGCAAAAGGACCATTTACATGGTTATAATGAAGAAACACTTGTCCGCAAGTACTTCCTTCAAAAGGTTCTCTCCAATGCTCTAATTCACATCCACTATATACCAGCATATCGCCAACATCAAGTAAGAGTTTAGTGCCCTTGGGAGCGTCAGGTTTCATTATATTTTTATATTCATCAATTACATTATTGGATCCTGTGCCATCTATAAATATAGGCCACGGATCTCCCCCTAAATTAAGGGTGCAGGATACTTCACAGCTTGGTCTGTCCTTATGTCTAGCTAATATATCCCCTTTTTTATAGAGTCTTGCGTATGAGTATGTAGGTGTCAGATCTAAGTCGGTTTCTTTTTTCATAACAGGAAGCATTTTCATCATTAAAGTATCCATTGCAAAATCCCCATAAAGAGAATAGGTATTTGGGACTTGTTTATCCGACCAGGTTCCTAATAGACCTGATTCAAAATGAATGTTATTCTTATACATAAATGCTACAGCCTCTCTTTTAAGTAAAAAATAATTATAAAGGAAATTAGCCAGCTCGTAACTTAATGCTTTTCTAACCACTTGATATTTTTGTATTCTAAACATAATGATGTTTTACCTTATGAAAGACAACCGGCATTATTTGATCTATGATCCCAGTTTCTCTGTCTCTTCTTACTTGAACTTGATCCGGAATATGGAAATAACTTCTAATCTCCTCATCACTATTTAAAACTTTTCCTTCAATAGGAAAAGTATCTGGTTTACAATTAACAATAACGACAGCCACTTTCTTTATCCCTAAATCTTTTGCTATTACCATTCTATTATTACCAACAATTACTTTAAATATATCCCCGTAAGTCTCTCCTCCATATATAATATGAACAGGGTCTTTGATACCCTTCTTAATTATTGAGTCTTTCAAAACATTATAAAAATCCTTTTCATTTCCTTCTGGTGAAAATTCAGGCCTTTCTAAATATGAGATTTCCTCAACGGGCATTTCTTTATATATTACTTTAAACTGCGAAGCCATCTTGTATAAAATTAAAACTTACCGATATTCTAAGTTCTTCTGATTGATTGGGTTCAACTTGATGCCATAACCATGATGGAAACATTATCGCTCTATTTTCTTTTGGATCAATATGAATATCTCTCCATAAATATTTAGGGGGTTGTCCTTTTTTTCTAGTAGGCATACAAGTTTGAATACCAGGTCTTGGGTCCTGACAAACTAGTTTACCACAATTAGCAGGAGCTTTAACATAGTAAGCACCACTAAATAATGCATTGGGGTGTACATGAGGTTTATTAAAACCTCCTTTATAATTTATATTAGCCCACATATTTCCTAAAATAGGTTTTCTATCCAACCATTCTTCATCAAATATTCTATAAACCATCTTAAATAACTCATCTACTAATGGTTGGTATTCAGGTCTTTTATTCATATCGGTTTCACTATGCCATCCATTCACATTTGTTTTTTGAACACCCTCATTTTCCTGAGACCATTTCATTATATTATGAGCAAGCTCGTTTGTATCTAACTGAAAATCTTCAGCGTACACAAGTGTAGGAAAAAACCCTTCTTTAATCATTTAAGTGGGGGCCCTCCAAACCACATTACTAAAGATCTTCTAATACCTCTTGTCACAGGTTTCACTCTATGTTGTAGATAAGATGCAAAAAATATAGCATGTCCTTGTTTCATTGGAGCTACTTTATCTTTTGACGTAATTTCTAAATCACCACCTTCAAATTCTGATTCAGGAGATAACAAACAAGTCATAGATATTTTTCTAACTGGTGGTTCGTGTTCACAAGTAATATCTGAATCTATATGCCACTCGTAAAAACCACCTTCTGGATATTCTGTGTATTGTGCCATTTCTGTTATTTCCATTCCATCATAACCAAAGTGATTTTGATTAATTTTTTTCATAGTTGATTCTATTTTTTCGTACATAGGTTTCATATTTTTAAACGGAATCCAACTAATATAAGATGTTCTTTTTTTAGTATCTAATTGTCCTGTAGCTTGGCCTCCTACTTCAGCTGTTACCCTGGTCTCTCTTCTGCCTGTATTAATAATTTGTTGGCATTGCTCGGGTGTAAATATAGGGTCTCCAAGTGTCCCAACAATTAACGCTTTCCATTTAGGTTCTGTTGGAATCATGCTGTACCTCTATTTTTAATTGGATCAAATTGAACATCACAGTTTGCAGCCAACGTTCTTCTTTTTTCTTTAGTACCATTAAAAGGATAGACTGTATGACGCATGTCATAAGGAAAAATATAAAAATCCCTAAGATTCATAGGGGGCTGATAATCTATTTTTGCAAATTGACCACTACTTGATCCAAACAATTGTAACTTACCGTTTTGTTGGACATGGCTTGCAGAATATTCTCTACCAAAAGTGGAAGGTAGTTTTAATATAATAACTGACGATAAACCTGTAAACAAGTTTCCTCTATGTACATGGGTTGGATTATATTCATGCTCTTTCATTTCATTAATCCATATAGAGTTTAAATGTAAATGATAGTCCTTAATTTTATTAAAGGCTAAATAATGTTTAAACATTTTAAAAAAATAATCGGTAACGTTAGTCGGTAAATGGTTATGATTCTTCATTTTTACTTGATCAATTCCATCATAGTATAAAGAATGTTCATCTTCTATTTTACCTACCAGTTGTCCATTGGCTTTAAATAAATCATTATATTTTTTTTCATAGATAATATTAAGAGTGTGAAATATATCTAAGGGTACTTCGTATTTTAAAATACTTTGACCTAAAAATACAAAATCAAATTTGATGTTGGGAGTCTGCATTATGAGTAATTTCTTCTTTCTTATCCACTTTGTTCTCTAATTCCCCTGATTTTTTAATCCTCTCTAGAGACTCTAATTGTCCCATTACATTAAATACTTCTGTTTCAGAAGAAGTTGGAGTTAAAGTTTTAGCCTTGTATGAATACTGCTTGTGATAAGATTCTAATTGATGTTTATTAACGTCTTTATCGTTAAATGATCCATCATTAAATTCTCCTTTTAACTTAGACCACATTTTAATTTCTCTCATTCTATGTTTAGCAACTTTTTCCATAGAAGCTTTTCCAAACCTAGCTTCATCTAAATCTATTTGATATTTTGTTGCTTTATATTCATCTTCTTCGTTTTCTACTTTAGTTTCTAGCCATTTTATTTTTGCATCATTTCTTCTGTAGTCAAAAGATAGACGCATTAAATTATCTAAATAGCTGGATTGTTCTCTAACACACTGCCAATATTTTGCAGCTTTAGTTGGGTATCTATTATCTTGTAATACAGAAAACCTTGCTTCTGTTTCTGTTCGAAACATTTGTCTTTTAGTCCATGTATCACGAAGTTCATCTACCATTCCTTTGAATGAAGATAAATCATCCTTTTCTAATAAATTATTTAAACTAGGTTCTTCTCTTTGTATAAGGTCTTTTATGTCTTTTTTTTCGCTCATCTTTATATCCTTCTTTCTTATTTTATATACTTTTAAAAAGTATTTGTAAAGTATTATTCTGTAGAAAAAGTTTCAGTAACTTGACCTTCTGGACCAGTATATTCTTCTGTATTTCCAACAGTACCCGATCCCGTCACATAGCCTGCAAAAACAATTGAAGAAGCGGTTGTTCCTGCTCCTCCGCCACCATATCTACCTGTAGTCATAGTCGCACCTGTTGTCCAAGATGTTCCGTTCCACGTTTCCGTAGTGCCTACACCGGCACCACCATCAGCTGGACTATATCCACCCATACATATAGCCGCAGTAGTTGTCCCTGCCGTTGGATCGTTATATCTAGTAGTATTTAAATTATTAACTTCAGTCCAACCAGTTCCATTCCATAATTCTGTTTTATTTGTAATACCCGGCGATAAATTACCACCAACAGTTATTGCAGCTGTTTGAGTTCCACATCCACCAGCGCTACTAACTGCAGTATTTAAATCTCCAACTTCTGTCCAACTAGATCCACCCCAAGACTCTGTTAAAACTTGAGCTTTAGGGTTTGAAGGAGGGTGTCCACCAACATATCCTCCAAAAACTAAAGAAGCTGTGTTAGTTGCTCCTGCGCCACATAAATATCTTCGTGCAGTATTTATGTCAGCAACTTCTGTCCAAGAACTACCATTAAATTTTTCAGTGTAATCTTCGTTAGCATCATAATATCCACCAACAGCTATAGCTGCGGTTTGAGTTCCAGCACCTGCTAAAGCTTCTCTTTTATTATTTAAATCCCCTGTTTCAGTCCAAGTAGATCCATTATAAGATTCTGTTATACCAGGGTTACCATACGTATTTGCACCAAAACCTAATGCAGCCGTTTGTGTACCTGCGCTAGCACTTCCTAAACCAGTTCTAGCTGTATTCATCGCTCCGCCAGTAGCCCAACTTCCATTAACTTTATTAGCAAAACCTTTTAAGGCTCCTGCAGTTGAATTATACCAGATTTGTCCATTCGTTGTTACGGATGGGTCTGAAGATAAGACTTGAATATTTGTTCCGTGTACTTCTTTATAAGTTGCCATAATTAACTCGCCGTTATTGATTTAGTTTCATAAGCAGGATCACTCCATTCTTCAGTTGCTGCTGAAGCACTTCCAGTATTACCCGCAGCTGCATAAGCAGAAGTTGTTGATCCACCTCCTGCCATTCCATATGCTCTTGCAGTATTTAAATCCGATGTCTCTGTCCAACTAGATCCACCCCAAACCTCTGTATTTGCAGCAAACGTAGTTGTGTAACCTCCAGCGTATATAGCTGCTGTTGATACTCCTATACTAGCACCTGTTTCTCGGGCACTGTTTAAATCATTTACTTCTGTCCAAGATGCTCCGTTCCATACTTCTGTTAATGCACTTATAGGAGGCGTAGAACCACCAAAAGCTAAAACAGCTGTATTAGTAGCCCCTGCACCACCTAAAAAAGCTCTTCCAGTGTTTAAATCTCCTACTTCTGTCCATGCAGAACCATTCCAAGATTCACACGCTGCTGTTCTTGTAGCAGGTGGTGTAAAATAACCACCAAAAGCTAAAGCAGCTGTATTTGTTCCAGCTCCAGCTAAACCATATCTTCCTGGTGCTCCAGTGTTTAAGTCACCAACTTCTGTCCAAGAAGTTCCATTCCATGTTTCACAAAGAGCGTAATAATTATCAGGACTACTTGTACCTCCTCCAAAAGCTAGAGAAGCTGTTGTAGTTCCCGCTGTAGCAGATGCTAAATAATATCTCGCAGTATTTAAATTAGCTACTTCAGTCCAACTACTTCCATCATATGTTTCTGTGTCTGCACTATTTGTGTTTGGCGGCACTTTTCCTCCAAAAGCTATACCAGCTATTTGAGTTCCTGCTCCTGCAATACCATCTCTAGCAGTATTCATCGCTCCGCCAGTAACCCAGGCTCCTACGGCAGCCTGTGAATATTCCTCTGTGGCATCAGAATCGCCGGCACCACCCATAGCTAAAGCAGATGTTGAAGTTCCTGCGCCTTGTCTTCTAGTATTTGCTACATTTAGATCGTTTCCAGTTGTCCACGCTGTTCCATTCCATAATTCTGTTATACCTGTAGTACTAAAAGGCGGTCCAGCTGGGCCAGAAGCATTCCGATTTCCTCCAAAAGCTGCAGTAGCTGTACTAGTTCCAGCTCCTCCTTGGTGTTGAATTGTATAATTTAAGTCTCCGACTTCTGTCCAAGAACTTCCATTCCATTGCTCACATAATGCATTGTTATTATTAGGTGGTAATGAATTACCACCAAAAGCTAAACCTGCTGTATTTGTAATTCCAGACTGACCTACAGATCGATAATTTCCACCTCTAGCCATGTCTCCTACTTCTGTCCAAGATGTTCCATTCCAAGACTCACATTCAGCAACATAGTTATTAGGGGGAGTATTTCCAAAAATACATAATGCTGAATCTTTTGCTCCTGCTCCAGGAGCTCCTGGTACTTTTGGAGTATTTAAATTATTTACTTCTGTCCAAGATGTTCCATTCCACGTTTCAGTATGGTTAGAGAATGGAGGTGTTCCATAACCACCAAAACATAAAGCAGCAGTATTAGATTCTCCAGCACCTCCTGGTGCATATCTTGCAGTATTTAAATCTCCTACTTCAGTCCAACTTGAACCATTCCAAGATTCCGTCTCATCTTTAGATCCAGGACTTCCTGCAAAATATAATGCTGAGTCTTGAACATGTCCAGCTCCTGCCGCTTCCCCTCTTCCCAGGTTCAGAGCTGCAGCCGTAGACCACACTCCCGCTAATGTGCCTGCTCTAACCTTTAAAGTATTAGTTGTGGTATTCCACCACACCTGTCCTTCAATAGGATTAGTAGGATCACTAGAAGTGTTTTGTATCGTTCCTCCGTGTTCAGCCTTGTAACTACTCATTTAATTTTATTCCTCTAAAGTTATGTCTTCTGGTCTTGGGTATCTAGCTTTATACTCATCAGTTTCAGCGTCCCAACCACTTTGAGCTGCTGTAACTTCTGCATCAACAAGCACCTGTGCTTCATCTCTTGTTTTAGGAGCTCCTAAAACTTTCTGAATCCACAGATTTCCATGTTTATTAAATGCAGGAGTTTGCCAAACATTACCAGGATAGCCTTTAAAAGTGATTCTAGAAGATTCATCATGATTGATAAATCCCTTTCCCCAATTTTCAGCTACACAATATTGATATGTTCTTGCCATAGTTTCCTCCTTATTAATCAGTATCCAATGTTAATTTATATGTACCAGCACCGTCCCATTCTTCTGTAACAGCTACCTGGGTTGTTGTTCTACCTGCAATAGCTATACCTGAAGATGTTGTTCCAGTTGTACCGTATCCTATATGATATCTCCCAGTATTCAAGTCATTTACTTCTGTCCAAGAAGTTCCATTCCATTGTTCAGTAAGGGTTTGTTCATCTGGCGGACTTCCTCCACCATATATAGCTGCTGTTGTAGTTCCAAATGCGGCACCACCATATGCTACTCTATTTAAATCTCCAACTTCTGTCCAAGAAGTTCCATTCCATTGTTCGTTTACTGCTAAGTTTGTAGGAGTAAGTGCTGGATTATATCCACCAATACACAAAGCTGCCGTGCTTGTACCCGCCACACTTACAGTGTTTCTGGCAGTATTTAAATCATTTTTTTCAGTCCAACTACTTCCATCATATTGTTCAGTTACTCCAGTTTGTCCTGATGGAGGATAAGCTGAAGGGTTTGTTCCACCTGCTACTAAAGCAGCCGTGTTGGCTACACCTGTACCTCTTAAATTATATCGAGCAGCATTTAAATTATTTCCTTCTGTCCAACTTGTGCCATTCCATTCTTCTGAATTCGCAGTTGATCCTGGAGGCCCAAGTCTTCCACCCGCACAAACTGCAGATGTATTACTTCCACCACCTCCTCGGCCTTCTGCGGTAGTATTTAAATCTCCAACTTCTGTCCATGCAGATCCATTATAAGATTCTGTTTTAGCACTATTTGATGGTTCTGATCCAGCTGCTGCTAAAGCAGCCGTTTGACTTCCTGCACCCATAACAGCATATCTTGCTGTATTTAAACTTCCACCTGTAGCCCAAGCTCCGGCTGAAAGAACACGTGCAACTCTATAAGCTCCCGTAGAACTATTGTACCATACTTGACCATTAATTGGTGCCGGCGGATCGCCAGCGACATTTGTAACGGCGCCTCCGTGAATCTCTTTATAAGTAGCCATGATTATTTATTCTTCAATAACCAACCTTGAGTAGTGTCTGTGTAAACTAAAGTATTAGCGGCTCTTTCTGTTGAAACAGTTAAATCGGCTGTTGCTCCATTAATCTTTTTACCATTTCTTCCAATGGTTAAAGCATTACTGTCAAAAGTACCTGCATAATCCACAAACGACACTTCATCTCCGATGGTTGGTGATCCTGGTAGAGTTAAAGTTATTGCACCAGAAGTTGTATTTAAAAAATATCCCGCTCCTGCTGCTGCTGACACTGGAGAATCTCCGGTTACTTTTACTGCAGCCCATGCTGTTCCGCCTGTAAGTTCACCCCAAGATAATACTCCACCTGTTGTTGATTTTAAAACGTAGTCATTTCCTCCGGCTACGCCTGCTGGCCACGTCATAGTATAGTCCGTGGTACCATTCGATGCTTTCATACCGACATATTCTGCTCCTGAGTCGTCCTGTAGTCTTAGTTCTTTCGAAGTTCCTATATTTAATCCAGTTGATGAATCCCAAATTAAATTTGCATCTCCACCAAATGCTCCTGAATTATTATATTGAATTTGTGTAGTTGATCCACCAGGATCAGTGCTTAATGCGATTTCGCCTATGTCTGGATTAGTTCCATCATTTTTTGTAGCGTAAATCATTTTCCAACCTTTATCGGTTGTTGCCCAAGTAACAGAATCACCTGTTCCTGTAGCGTATTTAAAATTTACTGTGTAAGAACCACTTGTACTATTTTTTACTAAGTACCAGTTTTCTACATCGTTTGGAATTGTTACAGTTTTATTTCCTGCAATTGCTTGAGCAGATTCTGCT
>Ga0080013_1003972_pt1 | contig 14916 bp, 7 predicted proteins | sample ETNvirenome_6_85_FD_69236 | JGI IMG/M metagenome (GOLD analysis project Ga0080013, IMG submission 69236) | Marine viral communities from the Pacific Ocean - ETNP_6_85 (SPADES assembly) (version 2) | ecosystem: Environmental > Aquatic > Marine > Oceanic | place: Pacific Ocean | collected 2013-06-19
TAGAGTGGGTCAGCCTTGGTTCGCACCTGCTGGCTTTAATCGTGGTGGTTTGGAAAGAGTATTAGAAGTTAGAAGAAGATTGACACAGACACAGCGTGATAATCTTTATAACAATACTCCGGGCGTTAATCCTATCGCTACATTCCCAGGTCAAGGTATTGTAATCTTTGGTCAGAAGACACTACAGAAGAAGCAATCTGTATTGGATAGAGTAAATGTTCGTAGAATGATGTTGACAGTTAGAAAGACTATTTCTAGAATGTCTCGTAACTTTGTCTTTGAGGCTAACAACGCTCAAACAAGAAGTAATCTGCTACAGATGGTTAATAATTATCTTGGTTCGGTACAAGCGGCCAATGGTATTAACGAGTTTAGAGCTTCTATTGAGGAAGGTGCTGACTTAGTGGATAGAAATGTTATCAAGGGTAAGATTTTCTTAAAACCGACTACGGTTGCTGAAATTATTATCTTTGACTTTACACTTACACCACAAGGTGCATCGTTTAGTGAATAATTAAATTATGTGAATGAGGGAGAAGCAAATTTTCTCTCATTCACATATTTATTAACGAACACATTTATTTTAAAATGTAATGGAGAAAACGAATGCCAGATGTTAGACCCGTAAATGAGATGTTAGCGGACACATTTGAGCCTAAGAGATCAAGCAGATGGTACTTCAAATTTAATGAAGATGTACTTCCTCAATTTGTAGCTCGCACAATGAGTCGCCCAAGCTTTACACAAGATTCTGTTCAGATTGATTATATCAATAGTAAAAGATTCTTGGCTGGTAAATTTACTTGGAACACTATGTCGATTACATTGTTAGATCCCATTGCTCCTTCTTCATCTCAGAAGGTTATGGAGTGGGCTCGTCTTGGCCACGAAACAATTTCTGGCCGTGATGGATATGCAGCTTTCTATAAGAAAGATTTTCAATTGATGCTTATGGACCCAGTGGGTGTAGCTGTAGAAGAATGGGATATTAGAGGTGCTTTTATTACTGATGCTACTTTTGGTGATATGGATTACGCAACAGCCGATCCTGTTGAAATTGCTCTAACTGTTCAACCGGATGAGTGTATTCTAAGATACTAAGTTTAAGTTACAAAATTATTTTATTAAAATAATTTGTATAGTTTTAATCTAAAGGAAGGTTTATATGGCTAAGAATGCACAGGTTGATTTTGATAGTGATGAATCAACCATTAATGATGAAAGCTCGTTAGAGCAAGCATTAAAAAGAGAAGTACCTACATCTGATTTGGATAATGTAGATCAAAATCGCGAAGGAACTGCAGGATTTGTAGTTCCTCGCGATTTTGTTATGCTCCCATCCAAGGGGGTAATTTACCCTATTGATTCACCTCTACATGGCTTAGAAGAAATAGAAGTGCGGCATCTTACTGCTCAAGATGAAGATGTTTTAACATCAAGGTCTTTGTTAAGAAGCGGCAAGGCTCTAGACGCTGTTCTAAACAATGTTATTCTTAATAAGTCTGTTAAGGCTGATAAGATGATTTCTGGTGATAAAAATGCAATTCTTACTTTTTTGAGAATTACTGGGTATGGTCCGGAGTATGTTGTTCAAATTGATTGCCCAAGTTGTAACACTGAAGTTAAACATGAGTTTGATCTTTCTACTTTGAGTATGAGATTTTTGGATGTTTCACCGATTGCAGATGGTGAAAATAAGTTTGAATATACATTACCGTCGGGAAATCTAATTCATTTTAAATTTCTTACCACCGAAGAAGAAAATGCAATTAATGATCAGTTAGAAAAAGCCAAAAAGATGACTAACTCTCCATTTGACTCTAACGTAACTACAAGACTTAAGCATCAACTTGTTGCGATTAACGGTGATGACACTCCTTCAACTATTAATCAATTTGTTGATGTGATGAGTGTAAGAGATTCAAGGGCGTTCAGAAAATATTTTGATGAGATTGAACCGGACGTACTTATGAAGCAAGATTTTAACTGCCCTCATTGTGGCCACCGAGGGGAGGTGGAAATACCGATCACGGTCGGTTTCTTTTGGCCTGACTCCGAGTCATAAAGATTATATTTTTGAAGAAATCTTCGCTTGTGTCTATCATGGCCAATTAAGTTTTCAAGACGCATATAATTTACCTGTTCATAGAAGAAGGTGGTGGATAGAAAGAATTAAAGAAATACATAATCAACAGCACGAAGACGCTGAGAAAACTAAGGAAGCACAGCAACAAGCTGTTAAAAGTTATCAACGACAACAAAAACAGCAAGCTTTAAGACAACAAAGAGCATAAAGAAATAATATCTCCACATTTAAAAACAAGGTGTGGAGATATTTATTTATATAGCATTATGTTTAAAGGAGAATCCACATGGAAAATCTTAATGAAATAGAATCTAAAGGGCTTCTTGCATCTTTGGTGGGCGTTGGAATGTTTTCCAAAATCTTCAATAAAAAAGATAAAACAAAAGCAGACAAACGCAACAAAAAAGAATTAGATAAAATTCGCAAGAAAGCATCTAAGTATGAAAAAAAATATTTAGACGCTATGGAAAAGAAAATCTCTGGCGGCATGTCTGTTAGAGATTATATGAAGAAGCAACGGTATATAAAATAAAGAGTTGAATAATGGCCGATATTTCTGCTAACATTACTAAAAGTTTACAAGGGCTTTCCAGCATTCCTGTTGGTGACCTTGCTGCAGGCATCCAGCAGTTTTCTGATGCTGTAGCTGCGGGTGAACAGACTGTTAGGGATAATAATGTTACTGGCCGACAGTATAATCAAATTCTTAAAGCTCAAGCCGAAGCTAATAAACAGTATATAAAAGCCGAAAAAAATAAATTTAAAGACGAAAAGAAAAGATATAAAGAAGAAAACAGTCTTTGGCAACGAGCAACTAAACAAAATAAAGAACATTTAAAAGCCCAAAGCGCCATGATTAAAGGTATGAAAACCGCTAATCGTGAGCTTACTATGTACGGTAGGGCGCAAGCTAAATTAATGGGTGGAATGCAAAAAGCCGCTGGAGGTTTAGCTGGAGGAATAGGTAAGTTGGCCGGTAAGGCTGGTGCGTTGGGAATAGTTGTTATCGCTCTAAAAACTTTGGTTGATCGGGTTTTAATGATTGATGGTGCCTTAACAAGTATGAGTAAGAAATTTGGTCAATCAAGAGACACTCTGCGAAAGGTTACTGAAGAATCAAGATTATTTGCTGATAGGATGCGATTGACTGGCACATCTACTCAAGAAGTTGTGGATATGACAAGTTCTATCATGGATAATTTAATGCACTCTAATAAAGAGACTCGTAGATTAGCAGGTGTAGCTACATTAGTTTCCAAAGGATTTAGTGTAGCTAGTGATGTGGCTGGAAAATTTTTCGCTACCTTATCTCAAACCACAACATTAACCGCAGATGAAACACGACAAATATTTGAAAATATGAAAGCCGCGGGTGGTGAAAGTGTTAATGTAGGCCGTGCAGTAAGAGATTTAGCTGCAAACAGTACCTTAATAGCGGTGCAAGGTGAAGCTCAAGTGGCCAACTTGGCCAAAATGGCTATGTACGCCTCCGCGGCGGGTACAGATATGCAAGGTATGGTGGGTACGGTAAGAAAGTTTGCTGATTTAGAGGCGGGTGTGGATTTAGCTGGTGATGCTCAAAGAGCGTTTGATATACAGATTAATGCATCGAAAGAATTTAGAGTAGCTCAAAGAAATAATGCGGATGAAATTACTGCATCTTATCAAAGAATAGTAGAATCTATACGTGAAGCTGTAGCGGGCCAAGAAGGTCTAACTCTATTTCAACAACAAACCCTCGACAAGTTGGGGATTGGTACTGAAGCGGTTATGGGTAAATACCACGGTTTAAACGAAGAACAAAAAAAGGCTGCTCAACAACAAGAATCGTTGAACAAATTAGTTACTGAACAACAAGGGCTTTTTGCTAGAATAGGAACTGTATTATTAACGCCGTTAAATAGTATATTAGAAAAAGTTGCCTCGATTCTTGAAAAAGGTGCTGATAGTTGGTTAGTTAAGCTTGAAGAAGATATGCACAATCTTTTTGACGGCGAAAAGCTTTCTAGGCAGTTAGAAAAGGGTGACTGGAAGGGGGCATTAAAAACAGCATTTGCTCCTCTTGGAAAAATATTGATGGATGGATTTGCCACCGCGCTAGATTGGATATCTGAAAATTTTGAAGTTAAAACAAACGAAATTGGAATGCCTATAGGGTTTGGTAGAAAAGATATTCGAGTGGCCCCCGAGATCGAGCCCCCCGCGGATGTACATGGCGCTGAATCAACTGGAACTGCTCAAATAAATAAATTATCGGAGCGGGCCCTCGCGGAAGCAGAACGACGAGGAGCCAAGGCCGGTATGACGTTCGCGGCCGACGACTACACCGCGCAGATGGGATACGCCCAATCAGGCGCCCACATTCCGGCCGGATATCCCATGCCTGCCGCGCCAGTCGCGAATGGCCAGGGTTCGTTTCTTGGCCAGGGTTCGTTTCTCGTCTCCGACCCCAGTTTCGCGGCGAGCCCAATTCGACCCCGGGGCATTGGCGCCGGCACTAATGCAGATGTATACGCCCAATCTGGTGGCCACACTCCGGCGGGATATCCCATGCCTGTCGAGACAGACCGCCTCGCTTCTTCGTTCTTCTCCGACCCCATTTTCACGGCGAGTACGCTGCAGGCTTTAGGTGGAGTACATCGTCGCGGACGCAGCGCTATCGTAGGTGAAGCTGGTGGTGAAGTAGTTATTTCTCGTTCAGCGTTAAGAAGTGGCATTGGTGTTGGTGGAAGAGCGGCTTCTGCATTAGCGGGTATTGGTGTTCCTGGTTATCAATATGGGGTAGATGCGGACAGATCGCGATCCCGAGGCCGAACAGGATCTGTTCGTAATATAAGGGCACAACAAGCAGGCGCTATGTCTTCCTTACAAAACCAACCATTAAGAGAGTTTTCAGAATCGGTTTATCAGTTTAGATTATCGTCTATACAATATAGTGAAGCATCGCGTGCCAATATTCAACAACAGAGAAGGTTACCTATAGAAATTCTTGAAGCAGTTAAGAGCGGCATAGGTGCTGTTGGTAAAGCTATTATGGGTGACTCGGGTTCAAGTATGCTTAAGTTTGCTGGTGGTAGTGGCCAAACCATGAAGTATATGGATATGTTTAATCAGTTCGGGATTGGTGGATCATTTGGTTTCGGAGCAAAAGGTAAGTATGTAAACAGCCCAACATTAATGATGGTTGGTGAAGAAGGTAGGGGTGAGGTTGTTATACCTACTGAAAGAATACGAAGAGGTTTACCGATTAATGCTGGTGTTGCAAGAGAGTTAGGATCTATTGGTGTGCCGGGGTTTCAGCACGGGTCAGTGGGAGACTACGCCGCCAGCCAGAACATGAGCATGGGCGGAGAACTCCTCGGCGCTGCACCAGGTGAATCCACTGGACCAGGGTTTTTTGGTAGTAGATGGGGTAAGGATAGTGCTTTTGGAGAAGCTGGTGGTTTTGGTGGTGCAGCCCGAATGGCCGGTGGCATGGCCGCCATGGGCGGCCTTTCGGCAGCTTTAAATACTTGGCAACAAGGTGGTAATATGGATCAAATTTCGGCTAATGCTTTGACTGCGGGAATAAGTACAGGTATTGGAATGGGTGCTACAGCTTTGTTATCCCCTTTAGGTCCGTTCGCGCCACTGCTCGGGGGCATGATCGGTAGTACTGTGGGTAAGTTAATATCAGGCCCTATTGGCAAGTTGACGGGCGCGAGTGACAATCAATATAAGAAATATAGAAAAAAATCAATGAAGCTTTTAAAATCTCATGTAGCTTCAAAGCTGTCTTTCGAGCCAGGAATACCGCATGGATTAGGTAAAAATATGCAAATGGCTATTACAGGTCGATATAATAAACCAACGCCAGGTTCGCAAGCAAAGTTAAAAAATGACTTAATTAAAAACTTCCCTAATCTTAATGATCAAGAGGCTATCGGTTTTATGAATCTTATGTTAGGAAGTGAGTCTAACCCTAAAGCATATTCATATTTTAATAGAGATTTTGGATTACCGGAAGCGATGGCGTTTGCTAAGGGTGGTGTTGTTAACCGACCCACTAACGCTGTCATTGGGGAAGCCGGCCCAGAAGCTGTGGTCCCATTAGAAAACTCTGAGTTAGTAAAAGAAATGAGAGAAATTAGAAAAGCAACACAATCGCTTGTAAGAATAATTGGTGATGGTAAAACTACTATTAATTTGGATGGTAGAGTATTAGCAGAAACTACGGGTTTAAATATGTATAAAATAGCTCAAGGTGGATAGAGATAATAAATGGCTACAACACGAATGAAGTTAGATGAGATAGGTAACAGCATTATTGAAACATTTTTGGCTAATGAAGATGAGTTATTGTCTTCTCATATGCCATTAGCGAATCAACCTACCATCACTGATGAAAATAAATATAGTGGTCAAGCTCTTGATTTAAGTCAATATGGTGTGGTGGGTTATCCTGGCACATTTGATGATGCGTATCAAAAAATAGCTAATGAAGCTTATGAAGGTGAAATAACAGCATTATCTCAATCTGATGGCAGTTATTGGAATAGAAAGGCAGTCGTCCTTACTGATGATTATAGAAATGTATTAGCTGAACAAACCATGCAAGAAAGAAAGAAGGTTAGAAATATATTAGATCAGTTTTTGGATGTATATGATGTAGATAGAAAGATTGATGCCGGCGCACAGTTTCCAAATAGTAGAGTTATGGGCGCTGGTGATTTTAAAGGATCAACAGGCGCAAACTCTAGATATAAAAGATTTAGAACTTATGATGGTGAATGGTTTCGGTATCAAGGTAGTGGTTATACGCAAATGCCTACTGAAGGTGAGCAAAGAAGAGCGGGCCGAAAAGGTCTTATAGTGGGACAGTTAGATGCAAGATATTTTAGGGGTGTAGGGAGCGCGATTGATTCTGGTGGTTTGGCAGATGCTCAAGATACATTAGTGCGTGAATTATTTGAGTCTCCGGAATCTCCCTTTCAAGAATTTTTACCTAGTCTTGCAACTTTTCTTACAGGGGTAGAAGATCCCGAGCTTATAACAAGAATTTCACAATTATATGCGCCTGGGTATCCAAGGCCGGGCGAGCCATTTAGAACCCAAAAACTTTTTAATGAAATTATACAACAAAATTTATTGTTACCATTAAATTCTGCTGATAGTTTTGCTCACGGGAACCCCCAAAATAACACTCCCGAAAATGTATTTGCCAACACTTATACAAACAATAGATCTGCTAGAACATTTCAAGAACATTTAGATAAGCAAGTTGAAATTGATGCTGGCGATGGTACTAGTAGAACTATGGATTTAAGTAATTTTAAAAAAGGCATCGTTGGTGGAACCCCTATTGAAGATTTAGAATATCAAGATGGTATGCGTCTAGATATGAGAATAGGCGGCACAGATGCGCGTACAGACGTTAGACCTTTTATGAATTATGTGTCAGACACTCATAAATTAAGTCAAAATAGAAAGGATGCTGGTTTTTCTCACAACATACCAAGTGCAATCGGTAAAGAGGATACTTATTCTCCAGATCTTAATAGTGATTTTATGTTAGGGTCACCAGCTGTTAGATCTTTTGTAGGTAAAAAAAGTAAAGAAGAGGCTGAAACTCTTACTAATCGTGGTGGTGATTCTCAATATTTTCCATTTTGCTTTTCTACGATAAATAAAAATAATCGTTATGAAATTTGTTATTTACAGGGAACCATCAATAGTCTTAATGAAGGGTACAACGCTACATGGTCACCAAGATCTTATATAGGAAGATCTGAACAAATACATACTTATACTTTTACTGATAGAACAATAGATCTTTCTTTTGATGTATTTGCTGACACTGGTAGAATGGTACAAAATGTGTATGAAAGAGTGTTATGGTTGGCGCAACAAGTATATCCCGATTATGATGAAAAGAAAAATTTAAAAGACGGGCCGATGTTAGCAATGCGAATTGGTGATTTATTTCCCTATCAAGAAGGATTTATAAAGTCTTTGAGTTATGATTGGAATTTTTTAGGAGCGGGCGGTAAATGGGAGTTATCTCCTGGTAAAAAAATGCCTCAAGGATGTAAAGTGCAACTTAGCTTTCAGCCGATTCATAGAAGAGTTCCGAGTAGAGACTTTAATTTTTATAGTTCTACTACAAAATCAATGGGTAAGGGTTTTGTTGATGTTGGAAACTTTAATAGTGATGCATATAATTTTCCGGTGGATGGTGAAGATAAAGGCACTATAGAACAATATTATTTAGAGGGCGTAAGTAGCAATAGAGAATCCGCTGAAAATCTTGAAGAAATAATGAGAAGAAGATACGCACCACTGGCCGAAGAAGTTGAAAGTAGCTATGGTGAAGGGAGAAATTAATTATTATGGCATTTTCAAGATATAAAAATACTACAGGTATAAGATATAGCAATAAAGATAGTTATCATTTAGAAACTCCTGTTTTTACTCCAGCATCTGAACTAGTGAAGAATATTTCTTGTATAACTGTAGAGTATAATGAATCCACTAGGTTCGATGCTTTAGCTAGTCAATATTTAGGTGATGGTAGATACTGGTGGGCTATTTGTATGATGAATAATTTGAATAGTCCATATGACCCTAAACTTACAGTGGGTTCGTTGATTAAAATCCCTAAAAATATAACAGATCTTGTTAATTTTATGAATAAAAAATAAGGTTTAAGCAATGGCAGCCACTTCCAATTATGAAAAAATAATACAAGATGGTTTTTCTGCACCACCTCAAGATGTATGTCAAGGTTGGTATTTAAGAAACCGTGCTAATAATGCTGAGTTAAGTGAGTTAGTGCCAGCCGCTCACATATATGCAGTTATGACAAAAGACGAAATAGACAATTTAATACAATATATAGATAATTCTGTTGATCCGAGTTTAAGAGGTGTGATAAATACAGCGGGCCGTAATACACCGATTTGGATAAACGAAGATGGTAATGAGGTTCCGTTTGATGCTACAAACCCTGCTCTTGGAAAAGAACATTTTGAACGAAGAATACAAGAGATTAATGGTCAGTTAATTAACGAAATAATACATGCTACAGTAAAGTTTGGTCATTCAACAAGTGAAGAGAGCACTGAAGCTATTGCTAATGGAAATGTTGATTTAGAAGAAATTCGTACATCTTCACTAGATTTAGTTCCGTTAGCTACTTTAAAAAGTCAAGTTAATGTGGAGGATAATGTAAAGGGATCTTCTTCTTCGGTAGGAATTGATAGCTTATCTACCAAATGGGCTAGTAGTGATTATAGTAAAATAATTGAAATTGCCTTAACCTTTACTAATCCCGATATTATTGACATTAATTATGCTTATCAAAAATTATTAACTACAAATACTAAATATATTATAGTATATGGGTGGTATAATGGAACAGGTGGCAATTCTGTTTTTAACCCTCAAACAACTGACCCTATTGGTAATTCTTCTCAAAACTTTGCTTCTTATCCGGTAGTAAATGGTAGTTTGCCTGGAGAAAAAACTATAGAAATAGATTTAACTAATCAAAATACTGGTGGATTCTTTTCGGCTCAACAAATGGTCTTACAATCGTATAATTTCAACACGAATGATTTAGGGCAAATGGAGGGAACATTTAGGTTTATAGACCAAACTGCTAATTGGATGATGAACACACCTGTTTCTAATTTAAGTAAGTTTATAAAAAATCTCGTTAATAGTGGCGAAACATTATCTGATGTTGCGGGATTTACTGCTGAAGACGCAGGTAGTGGAGAATTTTTGGGTGATGTATTAGCTCCAGAGGTTGCTAGTAACCAACAACTTGTTTTTAATGGAATTTCAAATTTATTATTTAATACTGGATTAGATGATTCACATCCAGCCCAACCAGACGCAGAAGAAACTGAAAATGATAGTCTTTTTGGAGAAGCTACTAATATTTTAGGCCGTCTTGCAGCCGAGTATGCTGATTCATCATGGCCTTATGGTGGTCCGGGCATTGTGCAATATGAAGTTAATAGAAAACCAATAACTGTTTTTTCGGAAGGTGAAAGTGAAGATGAAGATATAGAAGAAAAAATATATCAAACAGAATACCAATCAAGGGTTAATTTTTATTATTTAGGTTGGTTGATGGAAGCTGTAAGATATGGAATGGGTGACCTTTCTTCGGCTGATTCTAGAAGGGCCTATGTAAATGAAGGAAAAAATCCGGATCGGTTTGGTGTTAATTTTTATTATGAGCCGGTGCCTGAAGATTCTTTATTTGGAATGCAGTATAAAAGACTTGTAGACGAAACTCAATTAAAGAGTAATAAGGAAGTTGTTAGAAGAATTATGTCTTTTATTGAAGAAACAGCATTGCCTTCATTTAGTAAGCATCGTGAATATATGCAGTTTATGAATAGTGTAATGCCTGGGATGCGTGGTACAGAAGGAACTGTAGATGGCCTCAGAATTAAACATTTCTTAAACATAAGAACGGACGCGAGAGTTTTTAAAAAGAGTCCGGGCGCCGGCCAAAGGTGGAAACATGAAGATATTTTTGATGTAGCGTTGAGTATAGATAAAATTGAATTTGCTCCACGAGCTTATTCGGAACATACCAGCTACGCGAGATCTCGAAAAGATCCCGCCAATGACAGATCGACGGACGGGATTATTACCCCCGCTGATCCATGGCTTTCCACTCAAACTTTAGATCTGTATAAAGGTCAATATGGCGATGATTGGACCAGCGGCCTTGGGCCGGAACAAGAGCCTGGCGTTTCTATTATTTTTTATTCTAGTGATCGCCGCAAGTTGGATCTCGGTGCAGAGGGCAAAAGCGGCTCGGCATACAAGGGCAGCCGGCCTTGGGTTGTAGCCCATGTATGGTTGCCGTCATTTAAATGGATGGAGGAAAACGACCCTATATATCTTCAAAACTCTATTGCTGTAATGCGATATTTTGCCAATAAAACTTTATTTGAAAGCACTATGAAGAAATGGTGGATAGAACATAGAAAAGCATTATTAAGAGACATACAAGAAAGAGTTACTGATAGATTGTTAAACCTTGGACAACAAGGAAAAACAGTATTAGATATATTAAAAGAGCCTATAGATTTAGAGTGGCTTACTTCAAGAAACCCTGTGTCACTAAATCTTCTTCCGGCTACATTGGTTAGATATAAGAATTCGCACGTAGGACAGAGCACAGCCGCACATGCAGGCTCTTTAAGGTATGGTGGCTCTCAAGGTGATAATTTACACAAAGATAAAATAGATCCAGAGATTTATAATAAGGTTAAGCCTTTTATTACCGGTCTCAACAGCCGCGCTATGGACAGTTCTCTTGCTCGTTTTAACCCTTATCAAGTAGATATCGCTGACTTTTCGGATGATCCAAAGATTCCTACTATGGAAATTTTAGACCTTCTTTGGAACACAAGATCATATAATGGCCGAGGCGGAATTACAAATTATGGTCCAGATGCAGGCGGGCAAATTTATGATAGATTAACTGGCTTGTCGTTTGTACCACAAAATATAGGGCTAGAAGAGGTTGACTGGGCGGAAAGGAATCCTTTTTTAAGGCGAGAGATGTTTCAACTTTTTAATCAAGATGTGTCGTCACACGATCAGTTAAATATTTTATCTTTACTTGATCCAAATTTTCAAATTGAAGATCCTGGTGAAGTTCATGTGTTAACTGAAGAAGAAATATCTAGTAACCAACAAAAAGAAGAAGAAATAAAAAGTATTAACGAGCGCCTTACTGAAAGAGCACTTTATTCTTTAATGATTCCAAATGTAATTGCTCAAGTAAGAACAGATACCGACGTTTCTGATTCAGAAAATAAAAATAATAGACTTCAAGCTTTAAGGGAAATTAGACAACATGCCGAAACAGCGGCACGCATGCCCATGAGTTGGTATAATTTTAGAAGACAAGAACAACTGGAATATCAAAAGGCCACCTGGGAGACAACAATTGATAGTTCCGGCCGAAAAACTCTTCGGCAACTACAGATAACCCCTGAGATGCCACAATTTGAAGGAAACCCAACAAAATATTGGCGAATCCAATATTTTGGACAATATGGTTTAGGCAGTACTGATTATTTAGAATATCACACTCTTATTAATAGAGAAATTACTCGCTTAAATAACATTGATGAAATATATAGTATTCCTGGCGGGCCACCAAGTTTTGATAGGGAAGCGTTTATTAATATTCTAACTGAATTTTTTACAATAGGTTTTGGGGAAAATATAGACGAAAGGGCTGATAATATAAAAGGTCAATTAATGTCGCCCACAATGGCAGTATCAAACTATTATTATGATTTTAATAACGTGGCTAATCAAGTGTTACAAGATGGATGGTTGCCATCCTTCTCGGTTATTAACAAAATAGTGGAGAATGGCGATCCTCTTACTAATTATTATACTAATGCAATTGATGAATGGTTTGCTAAAATAAATGATGTTTTTCTTAGATATACAAATGAAGAATTTCCTCCTGGCCGTGGAATATTTCAGCCGGATTTGAATAATAATTCATATGATGATTTATTTGAAAAGTTAAGAGAACAGAATGAAGAAGATGTGCGAACCATGGCAGAGCTGCAGCAACAAATAGTTTCTGGTATTAGACCAGAAGATGTAGTTGAAGTTGACGAAGAAGGCCCGTCACAAAGAGAGAGAATTAATCAATCGTTAGATATTATTGCGAATTATTTTTCTAAATTAAGAAACTCTCATATAGATGACGCGTCTGAGTATTTTAAACAAACTAGTCAGCCTCCAGTTTATTTCTATTTGACAACCGATGCAGATGGGGGAAAAACAACTGTAACTTCAAGAAATAGAGAAAATTTGGAGTCAAGGTTTGAGGTATTGTATTGGAATTGGCCGGGTGATGTGACCTTCCAAAACGATAATGACCCTAGCGAGGGGCGAGTAATAGGAAATAATACGCATGATGTTGATTTACCGCTTCATCAAAGACAATCGCTTGTAAGAAATTATCCGGCGCGTGGAACAAAAGGTGATCAAAAAACTGCGCAGATGGGGTCGAAACTGAACAACCTTGGTTGTCATTATGGACCAGTTCCTAATAGAGCTATTCCAGGGAGGACATTGGGACTCACCCAAGTCGCTGTCGCTGTGGGTCCAGGGGATATTTCTGAGGACGTTGAATTTGTTGCTCCATATGATATAATTAATGACAACTATACTAGATTTGAAAATATAAATTGGCTAGGCGGTACCAACCGCAGCGAACACAAGGCCGGCGTTACTATATTCGGATACGTAGGTCAATTTGATGGGTTAGGCCATATGAAAGATGGTATGGAAAGCTTTATAGATGTAGTTGAAGATGGGTTTACAGATTTAGATACAGGCCAAGGTTCTTTTACTATAACACCTGAAGATGGAGATAGCTTTGCTCAACTTGTAGGCGGTAGTGGACCGGCTATTAATAAAAAATATGGTAGATATGTGAGTGAGTTAATGGCTCTTAATACTCACAACAGAAGAATTGTTATTAGAGAGAAACAAAGAATTGACGGTGACACTAATAATAGGCGCTTTACAGACCCAACTTATGAAGATGCTTTAGGTAAAAATACAGGGGCTGATACCTATGGAGATATTAGGAATAAAGTGCCTCAATCGACGGCCGAGATAGCTATTAGAAGAGATGTAGTAGATAATATGCTAAGACCTAGCAACCATAAGATGAACCTTCTGCAGTTTGTTAATCAGTTAGTAGCTCCAACAGCTATAGCTGCCATTGGCGGCACCGCTCAATTAATGTTAAGAAACATAGGTGGGGTGATGGCTATTAAGCCATTAGGGGTTGTTCAAGATGGACATTATGAAAATTATACCGATATGATAATAGACGCTGTAGAAAAAGTAGAAGATCCTACAATTGGATATTTCTTAGGTACCGGCGAACCTACTGAAGCGGCCACTAATATAATTCAATCTTTTTATATATATTATAAAAAACAATTTTCTTTAGTTAATAGCGTTAGTATTGCTGCGGAAGCTGACACTGCATATGTTGGCGCTCAGATGGGTAATAATTCAAGATGGTTTGATGAAGGGTTTTCAAGAAACTTTTTGGAGTTTTTAGGGTGGGGTAATGTTGCAAGTGATTTTCGTCAATTTGTTGCTGAAAGAGTTGGGCCCACTTCGGATGAACCAATGAAAAATGATCAAGGTGCAGTTTATGAAAATTTTGCTGGTGAGTTAATAAGACACGAAGAAGACGGGGCTGGAGATAAGAGGATAGTAGTTGACTCACAATTGATGCAACAATTACCTAGAAAATATATAAGTGAGTTTGTTGGTGGGTTTGGCCGCGATACACCGATGACGCAATATTATTTAGCACAACACGCTGCCGACATCTCTAGTCTTTATAAGACATATATGAAAAGGATTAATGTTTCTATTCATGGAACTGGTAATATAATGGCTGGTCAAAGTCTTTTTGTTGATAATGTTTTACCTGGCATGGGTGGTGTTTTTAATGTTATCAAATGTAATGAAACAATTAACAACTCTAGCTATACTACCAATATAGAATGTGAAATGGCATATCAAAAGCCGCCGAAACTTACTTTAGCTGTAGAAAGTGCATCAAATACCGAACAGGCATCTCGAGGATCTTAATATAAAAAAACACAACTTTTTATTAAAATAAAATGTTACTATACTTTAAAGGATAAATATGAAATATTGGGGTGAAGATCAAGAAGAAGCCGTTGTAGAGTTTAACACAAATGGCGACATAGATGAACAGCATAAAGTTTTTGTAGATGTAATAGAGCCTGCCTTTCGTA
>Ga0080013_1003973_pt1 | contig 14912 bp, 18 predicted proteins | sample ETNvirenome_6_85_FD_69236 | JGI IMG/M metagenome (GOLD analysis project Ga0080013, IMG submission 69236) | Marine viral communities from the Pacific Ocean - ETNP_6_85 (SPADES assembly) (version 2) | ecosystem: Environmental > Aquatic > Marine > Oceanic | place: Pacific Ocean | collected 2013-06-19
TACTGACAAGCGACTCTACTTAGTTAACTCAATCGTTTCTTATTGAGTATCATGACCAATTTTGTGTAAGGGTCATTCTGTTGCCAAGTTACCCTTAAAATAGAACTCCGAATCTTATTCATGTGGTTGCCCACGTTATGCCATATAGTCTAAACATTGCTGTCTAGAGATGGAAAAGTATAGCCAATGGTCAGTCCCTTGAACTATAACAACCCATACTTTAGCATAAACATCAAATATTAAGCTCAATGTGGTAGCCTCCGAGTTGGTTAAAGGAAAATTATTTATTTATGAGTGAAGAAATGGAACGAAGTGACAATAAAATAGAAGAAATCGAAGATTTCTACAAGAAAAAAACAATAGTTGAGAAGAGCAATCATTCGCTTTGTGTGGTAATCAAGCAACTATGCAAATACTCTTCTCTAACTAAAGTTCGTTCCTACTCCCTACACTATCTATTTGTTTCAATAGCATAAGGAGAGGAACTAAATTCCCTATATGGGTGACTCCGAACTATCCTCTACTTGCTCGGTCTCAGTTTCAGAGTCTTCAAAGAAATCATCAGATGATGTCTTCGCTAAAGGAACTTCATTGCCATCGGCATCAATAGCAACTACATCCTTCTCTATAGACTTGATACTACCATCATCTTGGAGTGATACTCGTACTCGAGGATATTTCTCTAAGAATGAAGATGGTGTAGTTGTTCCATAGAATAAGGGTTGCAACTTGGAAGTTTCTTCAGTTGGAAGAGTTGACCAACCATTGAGACTTTGATTTGGTGAATAAAATACACCAGTCTTTTTGCTTGACACTCTACCATTGTAGGTTCTGACATTGTTTGCCATAATACACGCCTCTTTTCTTTTTTGAGGATGAATGAAAAATGATTTCTAACGAAAAATCATACATATGAAAAGCATATGCGTGGGGTACTCCCTCGTGAATATGTGTATACCGCATTTGCCTCCATTTTTTTCGGAATTTTTTACTTTTAGTCTTGATTTGCACTTGACAATAGGGGTAGCTTCGGGGTGCGCGGGTGGGATTTAATAATAGATTCTAGTATATAATAGACAGTAATATACAGTAGTAGGAGTTGGCAGGAGATGACTGATAATGAAAAGTATTTTATCCGAGTTTTATTGGAAGTGGAGACGGAGGGTATTCAGGTGGAGAAGAAAAATAAGGTCATGGAAGCTTTTTATTCTGATAAAATTACTTTTAAAAATCTCCAAGCGTCTTTAGATAAAATACACTCATGGCGTACATAAAATATTTTTTTTATAATTTGTATATATAACGTGGGCAGTTATAGATTCTACAATGGCTGAGATAATAAATAATCTATCAAACAAGACGTTTGAAGAGCTAGAGGAGGCTTTAGAGAGTATGTCTATTGGAGATGACGGCAAAGGAATCATTGATATAGATGGTTCTGCGTATATTATTCCTAGAAAAGTACTCCGATTAATTGATTCTTTGGCTACCGAGAATGAAAAGCTAAAGAAGAAGGGTCATGAATTATAAAGAAATAAAGGGCAAAAAACATTTTGTATATGATAGTCTTAGTGAGTTTAAAAAATACAAAAAAGATTTAACTACAAAGCAATGGAAAGATAATCCTCAAGAGGGGGATTGGGTTGTCGCAGATGATGGAGGGGTGGTTCAGATATTAAAAAGGAACGGTATATCGCATCCGTCAGATAGGAAGAACTGGAAAGCTCATAAAGGATATGTGAGGACTGTTGTTGGTACATTCTTAATTAACGACAAAACCGAAATGGATACAGATTTCGATTCACACCCAAATAGATATACATTTTCTAAAAATTTAAAGAGGGCTAACGATAATTTTAAAAAACGAAAAAATATTACTAAAAAAGAAAAGCTATTTGCTACTGAAGTTATTGTAGGTAAGGATGCTGTAAGTGCTGTCCAAAATATATACAAAGAAAATGATTTCAATAAAGCAAAAAAGAAGGCAGTTCTACTATTAAAACAGGAGAGAATTATGAATGAAGTAGAAAAAGGTGTTGTTGATATAGCAAAAGGGCTTGGCATTGACCACGAATATGTACTTCGCAGGCTAAAAGCATTAGCAGATACAGGAGAAGAGGAGAATGTAGTCCTCCAATCTTTAAAAGAATTAGGTAAAATCATTGGGACATCGAATCCTACTATTAAAAGAGATGTAGGTATTGTTGGTATGTTTCAAGGTTTTTCTCCAAAACAACTGGCACAGGCTGAAAGAAAAGAACTAACTGAAGGAGAGAGTAAGTGAGTACACAAAATCATAGAAAATTTGGTATAAACGATTATAAAAGAGCGACTCAGCTGGCTAATGAATATAATAATAGGTATGCATCTGAAATAATGGGTGTTCATATAAGGACAATCCGTAAATGGAAAGCTATTGTTAATAAAGAGAAGTTAATTGAAGACTTTACAGTCGAAGATGTTCCTACAGGTAATGAGCCAATAGGTGATTTGATTGAGAATAGAATAAAGAAATATGCGTTAAAGAGAGATGCGAGAAATGCTGAGAATTTAATCAATGTAAAGATTAATGTAGACGGTCCCGTTGGTATTGCTCACTTTGGCGACCCTCATATAGATGATGATGGCACAAATATTGCGGAACTCCTGATGCACGCAGATTTAATACAAAAGACAGAGGGTATGTTTGGTGGTAACATTGGGGATAATCAAAATAATTGGATTGGTAGATTAGCTAGACTCTATGGTGAGCAATCTACTTCAGCTAAAGAATCTTGGCGATTAACTGAACATTTTATTTCAAAAGTTGATTGGTTATACTTAGTTGGAGGGAATCATGATGCTTGGAGCGGCCCAGGCGACCCATTAGAGTGGATGTGTAGCCAAAGTAATGGTGTATTTAGTAACAATGGGGTAAGGATGAACTTAATATTCCCTAATAAGAAAAAAGTTAGGATAAACGCAAGACATAATTTTACAGGTCATTCAATGTGGAATACTGCTCATGGGCTAGTAAAAGCAATACAAATGGGCTGGCGTGACCATGTACTAACGGCAGGACATACCCATGTTAGTGGATACCAAGTATTGAAAGACCCTTCAAGTGGACTAATATCCCATGCACTTAGAATCGCATCTTATAAAGAAATGGATAGATACGCTGAAGATAAGGGATTGGCTGACCAAAATGTATTCAAATGTCCAGTCACAATTATCGACCCTCAATATGCAGATAATGACCCTCGACTTATAACAACCATATTTGAACCAAATGAGGGCGCTGAATATTTAACTTGGAAAAGGAGTAAAAAATAATGGGTGTAATTAAAAAATGGACTGTAGTTCAAGGTAAAAAACACCCTGAAGATGAAATATTGTTATATTATAATAATCCAGTCTCGTTTGAGGACTTAGGTAATATGTGTAGATTCTTTATGATAAATGAAGACAAGATATACCCTCCTCCAAGATTTAAAGGAGCAGAGATGTTTAAAGAATATATTAAAGAAGTGCTTGACACTAGAAAACTACCAAATAAAGATAAATTTAAATTAAATAATGACTAATATTAACTCCAGAGATGTCTCTGAAGCCGAAAAAGTATTAGAATTAGCCAGAACTGACTTAATTGCATTTGGTAAGCTTTTCCTTCCTGGCGATTTTGGCAAATCTGAGTCCCCTCCATTCCATTACGAGATAGGAGATGCGTTATTAGAACCTACTACTAAGTCTTTAGCATTAATTCTACCCAGAGGAAGTGGTAAAACTCAGCTATTTAAAACTTATCTTATGAATAAGATTCTATTTAAGAAGCCAGATGAGTTAATGTTTATAGCTTGGGTGTCCGATAATCATAGAAAATCTATATTAAATCTTCAATATATTAAACAACACTTCTCATCTAATGAGGTAATCCAATATTATTTTGGTAATGTTGTTGGAGAAAAGTGGACTGAAACTGATATTGTTACTACTACTGGAGCAAAGCTAATTAGTCGTTCTAATCTGTCGAGTGTAAGAGGGGAAAATTATCTAGGAAAACGATATGATGTAGTAGCTCTTGACGATACAGAGAGTGAAACAAATACTGTAACTCAAGATGCAAGAGAAAAAATTAAGAATATTGTATATAATGGTGTAAAGCCTGCTCTTGATTTACATAGTGGAAGATTAATATTTGCAGGAACCCCTGTCCATTTTGATAGTTTATGTCAAAACATATTAGATGGTTATGAAAAAGCAGAGAATAAAGATGATTATACTTGGGATGTGATTAGTTATAAATCTACTCAACCTGAAATGCCAGGAGGAGTATTGTGGGAGTCATATTTCCCTCGAAAAAGATTAAATGTGATGAAGAAGGAATACGAGGAGGCAGGCAGAATACATGGGTACTATCAAGAATATGAGCTTGAGGTACAAAATGAGGACGAAGCAGTTTGGGGTAGAAAATACATAAAGTATTGGAAAGGATATTACAAACATGAAGATGGGGTCAATTACATCACTATTGAAGGAGAAAAAATTCCTGTCAATACCTTCGTTGGTTGTGACCCTGCAACGGATATTAATACTAAAACTTCTGATTTCTCAGTTATAATGGCAGTAGCTCTTACTCCTGAAAATGAAGTATATGTATTAGAGTATGAAAGACATAGGTCAATACCTACTTTAGCAGGCAGAGATGATGGAGATAATATTATAGGGAAAAAGGGAGTAGTTGATTATATAATGGATATGCATCAAAAATACCATTGTATATCATCTACTGTTGAGGATGTTGCTATGAATAGGTCTGTCTTTCAATCGTTAAATGAAAGAAGAAGAATAGAAAACAAATTTGATATTAGCGTTATTCCAGAGAAACCAGGGGGAAGAGAGAAGAGAAATAAGATATATTCGGGTCTTTCTGGTCGTTTTAGTACAGGAAATATACATTTAAGGGAAAATATGTTTGATTTAGAGCATGAAATTGTTACATTCGGCCCGAGAATGGCACATGATGACACCATAGAGACACTGTTTTATTCACTTTTACACGCTTTCCCTCCAAATATGAAGAAAAAAGAAAAAACTAGAGAGTGGTATAGACCAAAAAGAAAAGCCAAAGGTTGGTTAGTTTCGTAATGACATCAGGTAAAGGTACATATGGCTAGAACTAAAAAATCTGAACGAATATATCAAATGTGGAGTACTGCCAATTCTCAAGAGAGAATAAAATGGCAATCAGAAAGTCAAAAAGGGTATGATTTTTATCTTAATGAACAATTGACTGAAGAAGAAAAGGATTCATTGAAAGAATCAGGGATGCCTACTTTTGAGATTAATAGAATAACACCTATTATAGAAACAATGAAATATTTTGTTACAGCAAATAACCCAAAGTGGAAAGCTGTGGCGGTTGAGGGAAGCGATACAAATATAGCACAAGTCCATAGCGACATATCTGAATATTGCTGGAGTTTATCAAATGGTAAAGCAGTTTATGGGAATGTAATATTAGATTCACTTACTAAGGGGATGGGATATTTCTTTATAGATATTGACCAAGATTTAGATAATGGTAAAGGGGATGTTGTTTTTAAGAAAATAGACCCTTTTGATGTCTTCCCAGACCCAATGAGCCGTGATTTTCTTTACAGAGATGCTTCTTTTATCATTATTAGAAAAGTTTTAGCGAGAGAACAGTTAAAATCAATGTTTCCTGAGGATATTAGAAAAGTAAATAAAGCCAGTGAGCAGGGTTCAATCGATGCTTATTCTCAAGCAGATAGAGGAGAGTCTAGTGCAATTATACCTGAAGATATTATAACTACTGTTTCTCCTGAGGGCGATAAGGATGATTTAATCCCATATCATGAGTGTTATGAAAAAATTCGTGTTCCATATTACAATCTAAGCGTTAAAGTATATCCGACTAAAGAAGATATAGATAATATAAAAATGGTAGCTAATAAAAAGCTAAAGCAATTTGAAGATGAGGTAGCTGTTGCTACCAAAGAAAAAATAATACAGATTCAGAATGCCTTAAATGCTGGAGAAATAATACGAGATAGAGCTGAATTAGAAATTAAAAAAGCACAAGACTCACTAAGAGACGGTATACAACAAAAAAGAGCTGAAATTGAATATGCTACTCAAGAGAGATTAAATAAGGTTGAAGAAAAGGTAGTAAGTAAAGAAGAATATGAAATTTTAATTCAAGATGAAGAAATAAGTGCTTCTATTGTAAATGAATCAGAGTATTTTGAGACAAGAGTTAAGATTACTTGTACGTTAGGTTCGGATATAACATTATACGAATATATATTACCTATTCGTGAATATCCAATCATACCTGTTCCTTATTTATATACAGGAACTCCTTATCCTATGTCAGCTGTATCTCCGATGATTGGCAAACAACAAGAGATTAATAAAGCTCATCAAGTAATGATTCATAATGCAAATTTGGCTTCAAATCTTAGATGGATGTATGAAGAAGGCTCTGTTCCTGAAGACGAGTGGGAACAATACTCATCTGCTCCAGGTGCTTTATTGAAATATAGACAAGGATTTACTCCACCAACTCCAATTTTACCTGCCGCTATTAATAATGCTTTTTATACTATTACAGAGCAAGGTAAGTCCGATATGGAATATATTGCTGGGATACCAAGTTCTATGATGGGTTTTACTACACAGCAGCCAGATACATATAGAGGTCTTTTGGCTAATGATGAATTTGGGACAAGGAGAATTAAAGCATGGATGGGTTCTATTTTAGAACCTGCTTTGGAGCAAGTTGGAATCGCATTCAAAGAAATTGCACAAACTCATTATACTGTTGATAAAGTATTTAGAATAGTTCAACCTAATGCTGGCGGTGATTATGTTGAAAAAGAAACAAGAATTAATATCCCTATTTATAATGATTATGGGGAAGAAATAAATAAGTGGTCTGATTATGCAAGTTCAAGGTTTGATATTAGAATTGTAGCTGGTGCTTCTATGCCAGTAAATAGATGGGCATTAATTGAAGAGTATTTTAGATGGTATCAAGCTGGTCTTATTGATGATATTGCTATGTTAGCTGAGACAGATGTAAGAGGGAAAGAAAATATAATTGAAAGAAAATCTATGGTTGCTCAGTTGCAAAAACAAGTAGAGCAATTAGATGAAGCTGTAAAAGATAAAGATGGAACAATAGAGACTCTAAGCAGACAATTAGTACAAGCAGGTATTAGACATAATATTGAGACAGGCTCTAAAGAGGTAGACAGAGATATGATGGAGACAAAAGCTCAACAAAAATATTACAGAAAAGTTTTAGATGAAGATAGAAAAAAGAATTTGCAAGATAGCAAAGAAAAAAAGTAAATTCAACAAATTAAAATAAAGGCTATATAAATGGAAGAAGCACAAGTAGGCAACGCAGAAGTAAATTCTGCCCCCGAAAGTTTTATTTCAGATGATGCACAAGAAGACTTTTTTGGTCAATTAGAGCAAGAAGTCAATGGTGCAATTGTAGACAATATTGAAAATGAAACTTCAACAGCCTCAGAAACTCAAGGTGATAACACACAAGAAGTAGAAGAACTAACTGGCGAAGCTCAGCAAGAGGACATCGAGACTCTCAAAAAAAGGTATTCAGATTCTAGCGCAGAGGGTAAACGTCTTAACCAACGTTTGTCTGAACTCGAACCATACTTACCTATACTTGATGAAATGCGTAAAGACCCCAATTTAGTCTCTCATGTGAAAGGCTATTTTGACGGTGGTGGTCAAGCCCCACAAAGTATGGTTGAGAAAATGAATCTTGGTGAAGATTTTATTTTTGACCCCGATGAAGCAGTTGGTAATCCTGATAGTGATTCAGCAAAAGTGTTAAATGCTACTATTGATGGAGTTGTTCAAAGAAAGCTTAATAATGAACTTGATAAACAAAAGAAAGAGTTTACTCTTGAAAGACAGTTATCAGATTTTAAATCTAAGCATGATATGAATGATTCTGAATGGAATGACTTTAAAACATTTGCAGAAAATCAATCATTATCTTTGGATGATATATACTATCTGAAGAACAGAGGTTTAAGAGAAGAAAACATCGCCAAATCTGCTAGTGGAAATGCCGTTCGTAAAGTTCAAGAGACTCAACAACGACCAAAATCACTTGCGACTAAAGGTTCTACGAAAGTAGAGACTTCAGAAGATGCCCAAATTTTCGATTCTATACTAGGGATTGACAAGGAACTAGAAAACGCATTTGGTTAATAGCTAAATGAATTAGACTATTAGCCATCTGCTAAACCCTAAATAGAATAGGAGAAAGTCAAATGGCTGATTTATTTAATCTGTCAACCCTCGGTGTAGACGAGGTTGGCGGTGGTAGTTCGCTAAAGACTGGTGACCTTAGACGAAAATATAACTTCGGAAGTAGGGTTTCTGAGCTGGCAATAGCCCAAGACCCATTCTTCCGTTTAGTTTCAAAACTCTCTAAGAAACCATGTGATGACCCTCAGTTTAAATTTACTGAGCGTCGACCCTCATTTCATAAGCGTTATGGATATCTTTATGGTACAGACGGTAATGCTACTGGCACTGTTGTCAAACATGGAGCCGTACACGCTAATATGACCAAAGTAACAATTGCTGGTGATTACGAATCTGCAGGGAATAGAGGCTCTGTATACGGACAAACTGCAATTACAATTGGTGCTTCAGGAACAAAGCCAGAGTTCTTTGTACCTGGACAATTAATCAAAATACCAACTGGTGCCTCATTAGGTGACGCAGCTTCAACTGGATATGCTATATTCAGAGTAGATGCTGTCGCTGATTCTTCAGTTTCTGAAATGATAGAACTGACTGGTGCTTTGGTAAAAACACCTACCCCACTAGCAAGTACATACAAGCATGATGATGATAGTGGTGACGGTGCGGGCTCCCAAGAATCATTAGCTCCAAAAAGGACTTATGTAATTGGTACTGCTCACGGTCAAGGCACAGGCTATCCTGAAACATGGAAAGACCAACCTTTCAAAACTGGTTATGGAAATACCCAGATTTGGAAAACTGCAATGGCTATGGATAATACTTCAAGAGCAACTGTTCTTAAGTATGATTCAAGTGAATGGGCAAGAGTTTGGAAAGAAAAGCTGATTGAGCACAAATTCGATATTGAGCAATCATTGTTATTCAATGGTACTGCCTCAACGGCGGATTCTGCTTGGTATACTGATGGCGTTGTAAATTATATTACTGGTTTCGGTAATATTTTTTCACTTGCCACAGCAACCAAAGCTCAGGATGACTTCCTTGACGACATGAGTGCTTTCTTAGACCCTCGTTATAATAACGCAAACGCAACTGTATTCTTTTGTAGCACAGCTGTTTACAACTGGTTACATAAGTTAAGTGGTTACTTTGCTAATAACCTTGGTCAAGTTCAGCCTTATGCTGATGGTGCAACTCAAAGCGTTGCTGGTGGTGGAAACTCACTAGCTCGTGCTGATATGTCAATGATTGGTAAGAAAAAAGCGTTTGGTGTTGATATTAGTGTAATTTCTACTCCTTATGGAGATATGAATGTTGCTCGTAATATTCACCTTGACGGTACTAACATTGCATTACTTGGTATCAATATGAGATATTGTGCTTACCGACCTCTAGTTGGTAATGGACAAAATCGTGATACCTCGGTTTATGTCGGTGTTCAGACTCTTGAAAATAGTGGCGTTGACCGTAGGGTCGACTTAATCCAAACAGAAGCTGGTCTCGAGATACATATGCCCGAAGCCCACGCTGTCTGGACAACTTAAGGAGTAATGAATAATGGCTAATCCAATGTACGGACAAAATAAAGACGATTCATCTCTCAACAGATTTACTGACGTTTTAACAGGTAGTGCTACCTGGGACCCGTCATCAATCTCTGATGGTGATGAACAAGCTGTAGGTATAACTGTTGCTGGCGCTGAACTTGGTGACTTTGTTATGGCTAGTATTAGCGTGGATATTCAGGACATGGTTCTGGATGCTCAAGTTACTGCTGCTGACACAGTTACATGTGTACTCGCTAACAATACTGGAGGCGCGGTGAACTTAGGTTCTTCGACTGCTTCTGTTATAGTTGTAAAAGCAGTCTAACTAAAATAATCATTAATGTGGGGGGATTTATTCCCCCCGCAGATTATAAGGTATTAAATGAAGATTTGGGAAAAAGTAAATAATATTACTGGGAACGATAGTAAGTCTAGATATTTAGTTCCATATATTAACGCTGGTTCAAAGTTTTTACTATCGGCTTTACCAGAAAAATTTTTATGGACAATTGCATCCGAGACTGAAGTAAATGGTTGGGATTCTGAGGATACTAATAACTATGAGTCTTTAGGTCAAGGTTCTGCTATTGCATATGATAAAATATTAGCAGTTTATCGTTATGATGGGGCTACAACTACAACTGTTTCTTCTGTTGATTATTATAGGGGTAAAAAGAGAGTAGCTGCTGAATCTCCTGATAAGAATATTCATATATTTGATGAAGTGTCTAGTTTGCTTAGTGCGACTCAGATGTTTCCAAAATTTTATAAATTAAGTGGTAAAATATATATAAAGCCTGACCCTGATTATAATGCCACTGATAGTCAGCAAACATATACTCCTTTAGGTGGAAGCTCTACAAATATAGCGGCTAAAGCAGGTGATAAAGGAGTAATAGTTTATTCTGCTCCTCCTATTATTGATGAGAATACAGATAGTTGGATATTGACAGAATATGAGAATATAGTATTATTTTATGCTGCTTCTCTTGACCATTTTAGATTATCTTCTGTTTATAGAGATTTATGTAAAACTCAAATAGATGCAATCGTTACTACAATAATTAACAATTATAAAAGTAATATTCCATCAATAATTTTACCTTCTGAGCCAAGTGGTACATTAACTTTTAGTATATCAGGTTCATTGCCATCATCTATAGTTCTTTCTAGGGCATTACCAACTTTTAGTTTTAGTGGTAGTCTTCCATCGGATATTGCTGTATCCGCTGCGTTGCCTACAACATTTAGTATATCTTCTTCTTTACCATCTTTCGATGGAATAATTAGTCCTCTTCCTTCAGATTTTTCTATTTCAAGCTCTCTTCCTAGTAGTTTTTCATTAGCTGAAGCATTGCCATCTGATTTTTCATCTCCGACTACAGTTACTAAGCCAACTGAAGGAGTTCATTCTTTAGATAATACTTCTATTACAGATGCATTAACAAAAGCAGAAAAATTAATTGATGACGCTAGTGGTGGGGCTTATACAACAACTGCCGAAGGATGGTTGGCTGATGAAGATTCTGAAATGGTTAACTCAACAGTTGGAGTTGCAAATATAGAATTGCAAAGAGCTGGGGCTGCTATTCAAAAGGAAAAAACTAAATTAGAAGCTTTTTCTGCTAAATTAGGTGAGAGAATGAGTATATATCAAAATGATATATCTAAATATTCATCAGAGGTTCAAAAAGAAGCAAATAGAATAAAATCTAAGTTAGACAAGCATAATGCAGCTGTGTCAAAAGAAGATTCAAGAATAAAATCTGATATAACAAAATATAGTGCTGAGGTTCAAAAGGAATCAGGAAGAATGAGTTCTTCTTTAGCTAAATATGAAAGAGAAGTTTCAAAATCCATTTCAAAATATCAAGCAGATGTTGCTGCTTATCAAGCAGAGATACAAAAAGAGGCACAAAGGACAGGTGTTGATGTATCTATTTATAATGCTCAACTTTCAAAAGAGAAAACTAGAGTTGATTCTGAGATTGCTAGGTATCAAGCAAGTTTAAGTAAATCAATTCAAACTTTTACTTTAGATGTGCAAGTATATCAAGCAGAAGTCCAAAAAGAAGGACAAAGAATTTCTAGTGAGATTTCAAAATATGAAGCTGAAATAGGTAAGGCTAGTAAAGATATGGAAAAACAAGTTCAGCAATTTACTTTGGATATGCAAAATTATGGTCAAATTGTTGGGGCTAGGAATCAAAAGTTTCAAGCTGAATTAGCAGATGCTAATAAATACTTACAAGAAGCAACGACTAAATTACAAGCTGCTCAAGTCTATACTTCAAAAAGTCAACAATCAATACAAACTAGTGGGATGTATTATCAACGAGCTGTTAACGAATTAAGTGCAATTACTGGTTCTATAACTGCTCCTGAGCCACAACAATCAAGTCAACGTAAAGAACAAGGGGCATCGACATAATGACTATTTTGGAAATAATGGAAAGAGCTAATACCAGAGATACATCTCTTGCTATTGCATTTATAAAAGATGCAATTACTCAAATTCAATCATCTACAGATATTGTGACTAAAGTTGAAAAACAAGCATTAACAGAAGGCACTAGAGATTATTATTTACCTACTGATATGATTTCTCTTAAAAGTATTAGCATACTAGACACCTCAGATGATAATAAATATAAAAGAATTAAAAGAATTACTTCTAGACCTAATGTAGTAGAGGATACAAATCCATAATGAGTTATCAAGCTAATAAATCATTTGCGTATTATCATCAAGGAAAAGTTCTTGAAGTGTATAGAATAACATCTCGGCTAGATGGAGAAATAGCTACTTTGGATGGTTATAAAATGGTTATCCCAAGTAGTTCAACTACAAGTGGTGTTTCGTACCCAGATGAAACAATAGCAAATGGTTTAAGAGTAGAATATACTGCTCTTGTAAAGCCTTTTGTAGTTGAAGACCCTGAAAGTACTGCATATGCAAGCTTAACTGAAGTAACTTCACCTACAGAGTTAAGTCATTTAAATTTAAATAGAGTTCTCTCTTTAGCTATTGTTGATTACTTAAGAGCTATGGTTGCTGAAAGAGATGGCGATTTAGAAAAGAAAGAATATTACATGAGAAATTTTCACAAGAAGGTTTCTAAGAATGAAAGCAATAAAAATAAGATTTATATAGCTCAATCTAGTTTTAGTGCAGTTAAATAAAAGGATATATTATGGCAGGAAGAATAGATTACGCAGTTAGCGTAACACCAATACAAACAAATACTGTTTTTGAAGGTATTGTGCATGAAGCAATAGAGGCTGATATAGGGAGAAGTCTTTCTGCTTCAAAATCAGATTCGGTTTGGACAGGCACAGCTCCAACTTGGAGTAGCAATGCTGCAGGTCACAAGCAAAGTAGAACAAGTTCAAATACAATTGCGACAGTAGCTGGCACTGATGGATTATGGATTAAACATACTGGATTTAAATATGATAGTGGTTTAAGCACGACACCTGAAACAACTACAAAAGTTACAATTTCAAGAAGAGTTACGCATACTGAATTTAATGCTGGTAGTGATGGTAGTGACGCAGGTGCAGGTAACGCAGATATTGCAATAGCAGTACTAGAATCAGGTCAAGGAATATTTTTACCTACCCCTGGAGCTGGTGATTGGATTTTAACTGACGATGCTACTGGTGAAGCTGTTGCAGTTGAATACGCAGAATTAAGATAAGGAGAAAGAAATGGCTAAAGGATTACAAGACTACACAGTAGATGAAAGTACTGCGCCTTATATAAAGGCGGTAGAAATTTCAGCAGATACTGCTTACGACCCATGTAGAGCGGTGTATGCTAAAACAGCTGCAGCTCATCAGATATATGTGGCTGGGGTAGAAATTACTTTTACTGGTATGTTAGCAGGGCATATTTATCCAATATGTGCTACACAAGCTGATTCAGCAAATCTAGTATTTTTATATTAGGGAAGTAAATGCCTGAAACGACAAAAACGTTTGCTAATATAGAGATATTACAAGGCGCAGATTATGAAATGACTGTGACTCTTGACTCTGTTACTGATGCTAAAAGCTATATGGTAACAATTTCTAAAGATTTTACAGGAGCTACTGATTTTGGAGGTAGTACACTTGGGGATGGTACTTCTGGGAGCCCGTATAGGACTGAAGTGACTGAAGCAAACCAAGCAACTATAGGAAGGCTTCTTTCTGATGATACAGGCACAGTCTATACGGTCAAACTTTTTTTATATGCCCAATGGACAGAGCTTTTAGATGATGATTTTGATGGATTTTGGGAAATGGTAGAAAAAGATAGTACAAGTTACTCAAGAATAGCTCAAGGAGAGATTTATGTTTCTAAATCAGCTAGTAGATATGCTAGTACATCAGCAGCCTCAGGATAGAATATGCCAACAGTAAAAGTAACGACAGCGGCTACAACTAAATCAATTGGGACTCAAACTGCGGCTAAAGCTTCGGAATCTTTTAGTTTAAATACAAAAAAGATTTCCCATGATTCAGCAGCGATAACTGCAAAAAATTTATCAGATGCCTTAGATGAGGTAGCAAATCAACAGGCAAAACAAGCGTCAGCACCACTTAGCCCAGTAGAGGGAAGTTTTTGGTACGATACTGACGATGACAAACTTTACATTAGAGATGAGGACTCATGGAATGAGTTAGTCTCTAGCATATCGGGAACTGTCGATGGCGGTTCCTATTAACAATGAAATAAGGAATTAACTTATGGCACGGAATAATGCAATACAAATAAGGCGAGGAGCCGATGGCTCTGTCCCTACTAGTAGCATGGTCGCAGGTGAACCCCTATTTAGCACAGATAACGGAAAGTTCTACATAGCAACTGCTGCGACTACAAAATCGTGGATTGGTGCTCCTATACTTGACCAAGATAATATGTCAAGTGATAGTGCTACATCTCTAGCGACTCAACAGTCAATTAAGAAGTATGTAGATGACCAATTAGATACTCAAGACGCTCTTTCTGAATTAGCTGATACAACTATTGCCAATCTTTCGACTGGACATATGTTGTTATATGATGGTTCGGATTCTTGGGATAACAAAGCAATGAGCGGAGATGCCACTATTAATAGTAGCG
>Ga0080013_1003975_pt1 | contig 14908 bp, 18 predicted proteins | sample ETNvirenome_6_85_FD_69236 | JGI IMG/M metagenome (GOLD analysis project Ga0080013, IMG submission 69236) | Marine viral communities from the Pacific Ocean - ETNP_6_85 (SPADES assembly) (version 2) | ecosystem: Environmental > Aquatic > Marine > Oceanic | place: Pacific Ocean | collected 2013-06-19
GTCTATCATAAAGAAGCACGAACCCGCCATGCTATATTTTAGTGGTGATAAAGGGGGCAAAGGAATTGAACGAAAAGGGGAAAGTGGTCGTGTGGGTGCGTATACTGCAATAGTAAAAAGGTTCGCAGGCAAGGCGGGATATAAATCTGTAACAAAGGAATTTTCAGATAAAGTAAATTTCCAATTGGTGAAGAAATGAAATCATTCAATCAATACATCACAGAGGTATTTGACAAACCATACAAGTGGAAGAGTGCTGGTAAGAGTACACCAGAAATCGGGATTAAAGATTTCCAAAAAGGAAACTTCAAGGGTTCTCAATACTTTTTCAAGACAGACGATAAGAGATATGGCGAAGTGTACATATACGAGTGGGACATCGTTCCTCCTGCAAAATATCGCACGATTCCAGTTTCTCAAAAACAAGGTAGAGTGATGGAGATGCATTTTGCTGTTGAAACTTCGTGGAACCAAATGGGAGTCCAAGGCAGCGAGATGAGTAGTGATATAACAGGTAAAGGTGATGCAATGAGAATCTTTGCCACTGTGCTAGATGTCGTGGGAGCATACATCAAGAAAAACAAACCAGATATTATACGAGTAATGGGAACAAAGACAAAAGATGATGAGATTGGTAGCAGACTTGAATTATATAAGAAGTTAATAAAACGATATGCATCTAAGTTAGGATATCAATATGATAACAAAGTGATGACTATAGGGAATAGAAAGACCTTTGCAGGTTTAGAATTGGCAGTTATGAAGTTGGTTAGAAAAGGATTTTGAATGAAATCATTTAAGCAATACATCACGGAAGAGCAAGAATCAAACGATCTTCACACTATGGACTATGATAAGAATCATGGTAATTCCTTTCGTTGGGCCCGCACGCCCAAAGATCAAGCAGGTACATTCTCTCTCGTTACACCATCGAATGGTGATGCATGGAAGAAATGGAAACCTGTTTCTCCTAAACATGCGAGTAGGTTAAAAGACAAGTGGCATCAGCATAAAGAAGCAGGAACTCTTCACAAGTTTGTTGCTCCACACAAAGCAGCACAAATACAAACACACAGAATATGAAATCATTCAAGCACTACATCACAGAGGTATTTGATAAACCATACAAGTGGAGTGGTGGTCATGTTGCGAAGGGTTCAATAACATCAGAGAATGATGGTGTGCCAGAAGATTATAGATTCAAAACATCTGATGGTGGTCTGATTGAATTGACTGCAAGCCATTTTTGGATGCCTGCCGGTGAAAAATTATCATTTATGGTAGTAGAAAAAGAAGGTCATGCCGTTGGAATTGAGTTTGTCAAAAGAAAGTATAAGGGAACCCACAAGGATAGAACCACCTATGGTATGACAGGTGAAGGTGATGCAATGAGAATCCTTGCAACCGTGCTGGACATAATCAAGTCTATCATAAAGAAGCACGAACCCGCCATGCTATATTTTAGTGGTGATAAAGGGGGCAAAGGAATTGAACGAAAAGGGGAAAGTGGTCGTGTGGGTGCGTATACTGCAATAGTAAAAAGGTTTGCAGGCAAGGCGGGATATAAATCTGTAACAAAGGAATTTTCAGATAAAGTAAATTTTCAGTTGGTGAAGAAATGAAATCATTCCAGCAATACATCACAGAACGATCAATCAAACTCTCTCTTGATCTTCCCCACAGGGGATCCATTCCAAGGGAGATTCGTGGATTAGACAACCCCAACCTTTCTGATATAACAGGCTTCGCTAAGAATGCACCACAAAACAAACTAAGATTCCTTATCAACAGCAAAGGACACATGACTGTATGGCGTGCAATGGATGGAATCCATCAACAGGTTATTACTGGCGAATCAAGAGAAAAAGAGAAATTTGCATTGGGTTATATGGTTCTGCTTGATGATGATACTTCGTGGGATGTATATCTCTCTCCTCATCCAAAGGCAAACGTGAAATTTGCAAAGAAGAACGCCACCTTTCAGGGTATATTAAAAACAACAGGTAAATATGCCTTGTCGAAGGAAATATGATGAAAACATTCAAGCAATACATCACAGAGAAGCCAGCGAAACTCTCCGCAACCTTCCCATACAAGGGTGCAGAGTGGAAAGACTTTCGTGGTCTAGAGAATCCTACCGAAAAAGAAATCGTTACATTGATGAAGAAAGCAAAATTCAAAGAGGTTAGGTTCGTTGTAGACAACAAGGGCAAGATGTGGGCATGGGATACAAATGATGCACTACACGATGAAGTCATATTTGGACAAACGGGTCAGAAGTATAATGGTGATTATGCAAAGGGACTTATATCCTTTACGACTCAGCATGATTTAGACGATTTGAATCCAGATACTTCAGCAATTGGTACATTGAGGGTGGCAGTTCTTAATACTCGCACAATAGGCACAAACTTTGCACTCAAGAATAGAACGATGAAAATAATTGCAAAGAAAATCAATTCAAAGGGTAAAGATAGAGTGTATTGGAGTGATGTATGAAATCATTTTAGGCAAGTGAAACTGGACAGAAAATCATTCAAACAATATTAGGAGTATTGAAATGTATAATGTTGGCGAGAAGGTAGTAAATAAAGAATCATATAAAACTGGCGTAGTCACAGAATCTAAAAATTCTCAGGTGGAGGTTCATTATGATGATGGTTCTAAAGAGTGGGTCGATGAATCTGTAATTAATAAACTTCTTTTAGAAACAGATCCGCGACCAAATTCTACATTTATACAAGATTAGAATTTACTAATAACCTGACACAGAACCACCATCTCTGGAAGTTCTACTGGATCTTGAAGTTGTTCTTCTTGGGCTTGTTGTTGGCGTTATATTCCCCCTACATTTGTACATTCATTTATTCAGTCCACCTAGACCATAACCACCCATGCCGCCAGCCACCAATCCAGCCGACGGTAAGCCCCTCGCCGCAGGTGTCCAGGGTGAACCACCATCTCTGGAAGTTCTACTGGATGTTGTTGGCGTTATATTCCTTCCAGATTTTATATTAACTTCTCCGCCCATTCCTCTGTGATTTAGACAAAGGGTATATAGAGCCTTTGTGGAACGTTCAATAGGACTAAAATATAGATAAGACCCATTGATTCCTGGTTCTTTATTAGATCTCACTATCAAGTGATTTAATGCACAATTAGCAGATGAACAAGTTCCTATACTTAAAGGGTGATCTTTTCTTGTAAATCCAGAGATTCCGTTTGACTTGTGGGATTGTATAAACTTATAAGTTTTTCCCGTTTCAAAATTAAGTGTGTCTTTTTGTTTTCCTGAAGGCGAATCAGTGTGTTTGAACGAATATACTGACTTTCCCTTGCTGTTTAGTTCTACCATCACATAGATTGTGGGGGATCCAGACATAATGTGATTTCTTTTTGCTTTTTCTAACTTTTCGTTTTGTATGGGGGTTGCAGGAGCATTTCTTCTTCTGGTTCTTTGGTTTCTGGGAGAAATTGGGTCACTCCTAAATGAAATTGGCCTGGCATCCTCAGTAGGTGTATCATCACTTACATCTAACTTAACATCATCACTTACATCTAACTTATTCTTTGAAATTTGAGTTCTTCTTTTTACTCGCCCAAATAGTTTAGTTCCCATGTAATTATTGGTTGTAATATCAGATGGTATGGGTTCTTTAACACTTATTAATTCACCAAATGTACCAGTGTTTTCGCTAGTATAATTTTCCACAGTGAAGTTATAGAGGTCTGCACCAATTTTAAATTCAATTATATCACCTGGTAATATTATACCAAACGTTTTTAAAAATGAATTGTTGGATGTAATAGGAACCATATTAATAATCTGATTGACTAGTTCTGTTTTTGTATAAGTTACTGATGTGGTCCAATTGACCGGAGACAGAAAAAACTTATGATCGTAAATTGAATAGGTTGAACTAGGATTATCCAACGAATCCGTTTTAGCATATACCATCATATTGTTTTCATCAAAGTTTTGGAAGATAATAGTTCCACTTATATCATGGATTGTACTATTGCCAGTCATTTCATTTAAATATTGGCCTTTACTTACTGTGATGATATCGTCTTTCTTGACGGAGGATTCAAAGAAAAATTTAACTTCGTCAATATCAGATTTATTATACAGATGGCTGTAATCTATAATAATATCATCGTTTTTTATTATTACCGTTGCACTCACAGTAGTTACTTCTGTTGTGTCGATATACTCTTCTTTTGTCGTTACAAAATCTAAAGCAAAGAAATAACCACTTGCACCTGGAACATCCCTAACGATACCGGCACGTTTTGTTGTTCTACTATTTGAAGGTCGTCGTAATGACACAGAAATTAACTTCCTATGTAATATACTGTTGCTGAAACGCCAGGATTGTTCGTGTCGGCTTTTGCGTAGATTTTATTTATATTATTTATTTCTAGATAAATTGATTCTCCTGGCTCTAGAAGATAACCATTTGCGGCACTGTTTAATAAGTTTCTTTGTCCTACCAACACATTCACACTACTACTCGGGGAATTTTTCACAGTCACTCCAGTCAACAATTCAAGATTGGTGTGAAGTTGGCTTGCGGATGATGTAGTGAACGTTTTAGAACCAGATCTTAGGACGGAAGGTCTGGTGATAGAAGAAATTGATGCTTTAACACCTTTGCCGCTTGCTAAATCATTTTTAATGCCGAGTATATTGTCCGTACCGGTTTTTATATCATTTAATTTAGAAATGAGTGGTTTTGTGTCTGTTTCCAATGAGGAAATGATATCAGAATCATCAATAGTTACTGTTCCACTTATTGATGTGTTTAATCCGTTTGGAGCAACGACTTCTATCGCACCATCGTTTTCACCTCTAATTATCACGGGATCGTGTGGCTCTCCAGCGGTAAATCCTTGAACCCTCAATGGGGGTTCGCCTGCATTTGTAACGCCTGTTATTGCTTGTACGCTGAAGTGAAATGTAATACCTTCTGCTGCATTTACAATAGCGACTTTGAGTGCATCTCCCGAGAAGCCTGCTGTTACACCATCAGGACCAGTGTGTATACTTGTACGAACAACAGAACTTCCATCAAAACCATATACAGAAACTGCATCAGTAGATGCGGTAAGTTCGCGGTCCCCAAGAACATTAACAGAACCAGTCACCTCAATACTATCGGTTGTAGAACTTAATCTTCTGCCTCCGGTAGTTGCAATTGGAACACCGAATCCATATCCTGGGAATACTTCACCAGCAACTGTTGCAGTTGCACCTGCGGAAGTACCCTGCATTAATATACCTTTTACACTTGCGGTTGTTCCGTATGATTCAAATGCCATACAATTAAGGAAACGAACATCGCCTGTTATTGTCAGTGGTACACCATCGTATACGCCCTGTACGCTACCAGAGACACCGATGGGTTCTAGACCATTGGTCGATCCAGCAATAGCAATATAATGTAGATTACCCGAATCAATATAGTTAACCATAGCCATGTTACCACTTGTTTGACCAGATATTTTGCCCTGTATTTCAAGTGGGCCTGTTTGTCCTGCAAACTGTATTGGTAGGGGGTTGGAAAGGTCTACCCGATAACCATAATCAGTATCGCCCCATACTATTTTTGAGATTGGAACATGTGCGCTTCCTAAACTAGCACCAACCAACCCATAGTCGGTTGCCATATCTGCGGTGTTTCCTGTAATATCGATTGTAATATTATTGTTGATGTCTGTCATTTATAAGGAAATCTCCAAATTAATATTGATTAATGTAATCTTGTGATTATAATTATATATAAGAAACTTTCAATAAAAGGTGGTGAGTATGTTATTTAGTAAAGATGCCCAGAATAAATTCATAAAACAAATAGAATCTATCGTAGAAAAAGAAAATTCATATATGGATGCAGTTCTATTTGTGTGTGAAGAAAACAATATAGAACCCAATTTTGCTGCTAAGTATTTAACTCGGCCCATTATTGAAAAAATAGAAAAAGAAGGAATGGAGTACAACCTTCTTCCTAAAAAATCGTCCAAATTACCAATTTAAGTCTTGTCTTCATTAAAAATGGTGCTATAATAACACATAAGCGGTAGGGAGTTCCTACCGATATTATCACGGGAGTTCCGTGAAGAAATATAAGGAGACATTATTATGTCATTTGCTGATTTTAAAAAGAGGTCTGCTACGAGTATTGACCAACTCACCAAGAAAATTGAAAATATGAACAAGAGCGATTCTTATAAAGATGATCGTTTTTGGCGACCAGAATTGGATAAGTCTGGTAATGGTTATGCGGTAATTCGCTTCCTCCCATCATGTGAAAACGAAGATCTTCCTTGGGCGAAGTATTATTCACACGGATTTAAAGGAAAAGGTGGATGGTATATTGAAAACAGTCTTACTACTCTTGGTCAAAAGGATCCAGTTTCAGAAATGAATACTGAACTTTGGAACAGCGGTGTTGAGTCAGACAAGGACATTGCCAGAGAACGCAAGCGGCGTTTGCATTATGTTTCTAATATTTTGGTAGTAAGCGATCCTTCCAACCCCCAGAACGAAGGGAAGGTCTTCCTATTAAAATACGGAAAAAGAATTTTTGATAAGATTCAGGAAGCAATGAAACCTGAATTTGATGATGAAGATCCAATCAACCCATTTGATTTTTGGCAGGGTGCAAACTTCAAAATGAAGGTTCGCAAGGTTGCTGGATTTGTTAATTATGATAAGAGTGAATTTGAATCAACATCTCCTCTTATGGATGGTGATGATGAGCAACTTGAAACACTTTGGAAGACTCAATACAACCTTAATGAGTTTACCGATCCCACAAACTTCAAATCACATGATGAATTGAAGAAGCGACTCCATGAGGTTCTTGGTTCTGATATTCGTCATACATCCCCCAAATCTTCTACTGCCGAGACTACTAGTTTTGAAGATTCATCAAACACAACAACGAATTCTGAGAACACACAAGAAGATACAGATGCTTTGTCATATTTTGAGCGTCTAGCGAATGAGTGATTTGTTAATGTGATCTGTCATCTTCGAAAAGGAGGAGTCTTCGGACTCCTTCTTTTTTATTATCCCATCCCTCTACGCCATTTGGGAAGATGTGCATACGAAGAAAACGAAGAAGAAGATTTCGGAGTGATGTTTTGTGGAACCGGTGGGGCAGAATTATTTCCACCACCCTGATTAACCGTTGGACTGTTAATAATTGTCGGCGGTGTTTCTTTATTGTTGGGGGATTCTTCTTTGTTTAATTTTAAATTGTTGTTTTCGCTCATCGTTTGTTTTGCTACATTGTTCAAAGAAGCCGTTTTAGAACTTTTATCGATTATATTTTGAGATTGTTCCATCGTTTTAGTTTTCGCTAACATTTCTGGTACTTTACTCATGGGTGTTACAATTTCTGGATCTGGTCTACCACTCGGATCAACTGCATCGCCAATTTGTGCTATGGTTGGTGTATCGGCAACACCGCCAATTGCGAATGATGGTATTTTAATTTTTTTCCCAGACTCTATAATGTTTTTTACTTCATTCAAAACAGAATTACTAATATTTGTCAATCTAGTAACTGGTGAACTGTTTGTAGATGTGTGGTTTCTATTTTCAATTGAATTATAATTTTTTGTTGGAACACTAGTGGCAAAAGATTTTGTGAACTTGTTGTTTTTGATAATTTTATTTAATAAAACATCCTTTGTGTTATTATACACTTCCTTCATGCTGGTGATGTTTGTTTTGGTATGTTTTTGAATTGTTGGTGCTGGATTGATGTGGTTTTGAATCGTTGGTGCTGGATTGATGTGGTTTTGAATCGTTGGTGCTGGATTGATGTGGTTTTGAATCGTTGGTGCTGGAGATATTTTGGTAACATCAGGTATTGTTATAACCGAAGGTGGTTTAACAACACTAGACTCCATGTTTTCTTTAGTATTTGTTAAATCTGATTTAAGGGGAGAGGGGTTACTTATTGTTTGTTTGATTATTGGTTGAATATTTACTTTTTTAATTTTATCGTTTGTGATGTTTTGTGGGATGCTGTTGTTTTTAGATAAAAACGGTATACGGATAGTATTATACACTACCTTCTTTGACCGTTCTTCTGCACCGTTTATTTTTTCATTAATATTCGGTGTATTGTGTGTTGTTTTATTATTGCTGATGTTTTTGTTGATGTTTTTGTTGGTACGAAAGTTGTTTGTGATATAATTGTTCGTTATTAGATTTGATTTCTTTAATCCTTCAACCCCTTTCTTTAGATTATCCAAACCATTCATGACACTCAAATAGTCTTTGTTCTTTTTTGAGGAAGAACTTGGCAATGTTTCTACTGTATTTGGTGTTTTTTGGTTTTGAATATTATCCTGAAAGGGTGAAATGATTTTCATTATGTTTGGAACTTCCTTTTTTTTAGGAGGAACTATATTCAATTCTGGTGTGCCTTGCTTATTTTTATGATTGAAATATGAAACCATCACATCTTTGAAAGAGGGTTTCTTTTTGGTGTTTGTTTTTTTATTTGTTCTCATGTCTTTTACCCAAAGAATCCTTTATCTTTTCGTTGCCGTCTACGCTCAATTTCTACTAACTGGATTTTTTCATTTTCTACTTCTATATATTCAATCAATTGTGCTAAATAGATATCCTTTTCCCAAGGAATCATACTTTCCAGTTCAGTTAGACTGTATTTATGGTGTTGTACCAGTTGAAAGGACAAAGTATAATAGTCTTTTAGACTTACATGACTTAATCCTATTCTAAAAAATCCGATATTCCCTGTAGGACCACCTCTCGTTCAACACCATCGGAGGTAGTGTATTTTACCGCGTGTTTGAGTTGGGGGGAGGTAATGAAGAAATCTAAAATATTTTCAAATTGAAATTTATTCATGTTTCCAATGAAATCTTCTACTTCAGATTTCGGAAGAGAGGAAACATCAATGGATTCCTCCTTTGTTTTGATTGTGTCAATGCAATCAACTATTAAACCATAGAAAGATTCAGGATCATCATATGAAGTATCATTTTCGTTGTTTTTCATCATTTGTAATGTGGGGTATTTCATAATAACCACGATATCATCGTCTATTTTTATATTCTTTTTGTGGTTTTTGTTGGATGATGGTTCAATGTCTATTAAATTAATTTGAAGTTCTATACTTTCATTGGTCACTGGACATTGTATGGTTGGGTTTGCAACTTCACTAACAGATTTCGCTCTGAGTCTAAGAAATAGATATTCCACATCAAACACAGGCAAAGAACTCGCATTTTCTACTCCATCAACACAGGATTCAATCACATTTTCTATTGCTTGTAGTATTTCTTTATATGATCCGGTTTCTTGCGCAATCAAAAGAATCTTTTCTTCTTTAACAAGAAAAGGTCTAAATGTTGTTTTTTTCTTTGTTGATGGAATTGTTATTTCGTACTTTGGTGTTTTTTCTATTAATATATTAGATAATGTGTTCATAATAATACTTCCTTAATTTGTTTTCTATACATCACCAGTTTCATAATCCTCTGCAATATATTTATACTGTCTATAATTGAATATTATCTGCGTTCGGTTATATTGACTTCTGTTATCAAAACCCATATTCATGGGTATTATACTAAATGGATATACTTCTTGAAATTCGAACATTGCTTTGGTTTTATCTACATCATTCATAAGGTATATTGTCATTGTTCCTTTGGCTGTGGTTCCGTCTTCAGAATACATAGACTCATTAAATTCTGGGTTTATTAAACTATCCATCCATGCTTCAAAAATCGTTCTTTCTTCCCAATCGGTGCCTACTGGGAAGGTCATAACTACTTCACTTTGAAAAGTACGACCAACCGGAACTTGTCTTGATGGTCCCCACAAATTATCTTCAAGTGTTTTAAATGATCTACCAGGAAGGGTAATCATTTCTGGTTGAAACATTATTCTGTTGGGGGTAAGTGCAGCACTTTCTACCAAAACAGAATAACGAGTTGGTTTAGATAATCCTGCTTTGAGAAAATTATTTTTAAAATAATCAATACTTGATCCATTATTGTCGGTGTATGGTGCTTTGGGTAGACTAACCATTTTTATTTTTTCCTCCAGGTAAAACAGTATCTTCTGTGAGAATTATGAACTTCCAGCCATTTTTTTCACATACTTTTTTTGCTGACGACCACTTTTCTTTATTTATAGAGTATGTTATACATTCTTGGATATATGTTTTTTCTTTTTTGTTTTTTCTTACTGGTGGTTTTGTTTGTCGCTTAGGTTTGATTTCTATGACAAATGTTGCGATCTTTCCACTGGGTCTTTTAACTTCTGCGATGAAATCTGGATAATATTTGTGTATCTTTTTATCCACTGGCGAATAATACGGAATTGACATTTCTTCACTTCCCCATTGTATGATATTTTTATTTTCGTCCATATATCGACATACTCGTCTTTCCCACAAAGAACGACAAATTATTTTTGTGGGATCACCTATATATTTAGAAAGGTTTTGTATTGTATACTTTGTTTTGTATGCCATCATGAATATATAGAATAATACTAAGGATTAAATAAATATGGCAGTAGAACAAATAATTTTTCCACCAACAGGCAATTTTGATTCCACCTCAGATCTCGGTGATTATAGAATAAACTTTGTTGCTGTTAGATACTCTAATAAGCAGTCTGTAAGAGCATATTCTGCTGTTCAGAAACTGACAGGCATATGGGCAGATGTTACATTACCTATGCCTGAAAGTATCAAGATAAACAATCAAATTTCGTACAACGCCGGACAGGCAGATGTTTCTGGTAGTATATGGGATCCGACTGCTACTGGTTTGTGGAGTGCGTTTTTAGATGTAACTGGCATAAACACTGCAATGGATACTCTGGGTATCTCCGCTGCTTTGGGACACAGACCAATGGATGAACGGGATAATATCTTTAAGGGAGCGGAGTTTAGAAAACACTCATATTCCTGGAAACTCGTCCCAAAGGCTCCGGGTGATGCTCAAAGGATTACCCAAGTCGTGAGGGAGTTTCAAAGAATGGCGTACCCAAGTCGTACAATAGCAGATACCTATGCAAGAGTACTTCACCCACCAATTTGGTTTATTGGTGTTATGGATTTACGTAGTGGTAGCAGTAAAAGTTTTAGGTGGGATATGGGACCACTTCCTTCTGTATTACACAGTGTTGATATACAAACACACGGTGCAGCAGGCGGACCATATGCAGCATGGGATAGTGATGCGGATCAATCATACCCAGCAACAACTTCTCTTTCACTTGACTTCATGGAACTTGAACCTGCCATCAACTCTGAGAGTGGATTGATGTCTAGAAGTCAAGTCAGGGGAGTGTCTGATGCAGTGGAAGACACGGGCGGTGGATGAGTGCTACACAAAAACAAGGTCAATTTTTCTAGGAATATATAACACATGTATTTTGAAAACATACCAAATATAAAACACAATTTTAATTGGGAAGATATCGAAGGATATAGTGGTGGATTTATTCCGTCTGTGGAGGTGCAGGATATATTCAGACGAATTACCTTTACGGATAAAATAAGAAAAAATCCCGGCTCATTTGAAACTTATTTTGTAACGGAAGGTCAGAGGCCAGAAGAGGTTGCTGAAGATTTTTATGGAAACCCGAACCTTTGGTGGGTGGTTTTGTTATGTAATAATATCATTGATCCAATTGGAGAATGGCCAACTTCCCACGGACAAATTGTTTCAATTTTTAATAATTACCTAAGTGGGAATAGTTATTTTTTGTTTGAAAACCCAAACATAAGAAGAGGTGATGTAATTATCCGAAGAGATGTCACTCTTGGTGGTAGTATCGACACTGACAATTTTGGTGAGATTGATAGTTACGACAAACTCCTTCATCGGATAGATGTTAAAAAATCCAAAGGAACCATTAGCGAAAATGATGAAGTTTACATATTCCGAAAAAATATAATTGCAGGTGAAGAGAGGTGGGATAGTGTCGGGGGTTTCGGGTTAAGTGTATGTGAGGGATGTACGGGCTGCTATCAACAATATTTTGGTGCAACATTTTGTGCCGAGGTTGTAGGACCAACTGCGCACGCGCCATTCTGCGCAACTGCCGGATCTACATTTGCAATTGTTCAAAGAAAAGAAACAATTGCAAATGCAGTTCACCACTTCAGTTATTTGAGCGACATGGCAAATCCATATAGTGCGTTTCCAGCAACAAACCATGTTGGACCATCTGGAGATTTTTATAGTACTCAGAGTGTATGTGGCATGACTGGAACAATATTATACAAATATATGACCAGAGGATTATCTGATGAAGTCACCACATTCACCAACTTGAAGGAAACGGTTCGTAAAAATGATGAAAGGAGAAAATTAAAATTAATATCTCCCAGTATCATACCAGAACTTATTATTGAATTTAAATCTATCATACAAGGCAGTGTCCCAAGAGGAACTACCAAAATTATCGAATGATTGGAATATAGTATGGCAGAAGAACAAACAGATCGTCAGCACACATCTGATATTATTATAGAAAGCATTAAGATAAAAAAGATTGATGGTGATGATGATAATGCTTATTCTATTGTAGAAATAAAGAAAGGTGACGGGGGATCTGATTCAGAAAACACAGACAAAGGTGATATTTTCATAAGTCTTAGTATGACTGAAAGCATTTTTAATGCTGGTGTTCAAGGAATTTTAAAATTTCGTGAGCCGATTGAATCTGATACTGCTACTGGAGATAGGTTTAATTTTGTTGGTGGTGAATTGGTTGAGATAATAATAGAATCCCCAGATATTGAAGACTCAAGAAAGGAGTTGACTTTTTGTGTTGATGATGCAAAAAAACTTGGCAACGAAGCATCAGAATCGTTGGGAGGACCATCGGGGAGAGCAGATTCTGGTTGGCTGATAACCTTCGTTACCTGTGAAAATTTTTATCTAAATTGGGCAGAAATTGATGTTGCAAAAGAGGAAGATTACATTGGTCATATTGCAAAGTCGGGTAGTTTTGATGGTAAACCAGGATTAGTTAATCAACTAGCAGAAAAATATTTTAATCCCAAGGTTACAGATTATAGTTTTTCTAACAAAAAGATGGAAATAGAAAATACACACAATTCAGTGTGGTTAAAATCACACCATATCATGTATCCGTGGGGGAAAGATGTTCATCACGAAAATTTAATGTCAATGATTACAGATCTTGCTGAAAATGCTGTAACAGAAGATCAAAGGGGTGTTAATTATCTTTTCTATGCCGATTTGGACGGATGGCATTTTAAATCTATTAGAAAAATGCTTGCAGATGAAGCAGGTTCTTATGTTTTTGGTCTGTTGGGAAATGACCCGAGAGAGTATTTCATTACTGACATGGATGTAGATCCTGAAAAATGGAATTTTGGAGATCCTAGAATCGTTGCAATAAATGTCATGAGTGAATTTAATCATCTGAAAATGTGGAAGGATGGTGCATATTCTGCTTACTATGAATTAATAAAACCAAATTACGATGATCCATATTTTGAGTATATTGATTTTGTGTCTTCACACCAAAAGTCTGGTGCAAATTATTGGGGCGAAAGAGAAATTATATCATATAGTTATCATGATGATCCCTGGGGTGATTCTGGTGATGGGGGTAGGTGTGAAGAATTTAAACTTTTACCAGATTCTATTGACACCGATGGTTCGTCTGTAAAATCAAGACGGATGTATGATGAAAATGGATTATATGGGTATTTTGGTTCGCCGTATAACTCACAGAATTATAGTATAACGGATAAGTTTGGTGCAATGCATAGTGCGGGTAAATATGGACCAACGAATGATATTTTTTGGAGAAATATGTTTGATCAAAGTGATTTAAGTGGAGAAACATTATATAAAATTCAAAAGAAAATTAAAAAACCAATTCGAGATTCTGGAGCCATTGAAAAATTTGTTCAAACGAAAAACCTAAAAGAACGTTGGAAAGTATACAAAGAAACCATTTGTTGTTCAGAAGAATTATCCGCCAATGCTGAGTTTTTTGCAATCATTGATGGTTCAAGGAAAATATCTGGTAATGAAGGCAGAGGGGGGATATATGAATATTCTTGGAAAGAAGTTGAATTTTGGCCAAATGAACATGTATTGGAATCAGATGAAAATGCAGAAGAATTAACGGATGAAAATTCTCCAATTAAAATCGTTAGTGTTATCAACGGAAAACATGGAACATTTAATGAAGAAGACAGCGAGGAATGGACTAATCCGGCATTTAATTTAAACGAATTAATGAACAAAACTGAAGGTGATGATGTTTTTGTCGGTCCTGGAATTAATGCTGCAAGCGAAGAATTTAATAATTATCCATCGGGATATCAAATGATGCCTGTTGGTGGTTATTTTAGAGCCACAGGGGACATTGAAGATGATCCTTGTTTCATAAGAGGAGAGGGTGAAGAAACTTATCATCATGGACACGTTGTTGTGATGAAAAAAATATCGTATAGTTTCTTAAATTCAATCCGACCGAGTGCTTTAGGAGATGAAGAAGAGTTAGAAGATTTTGGTGATGTGCCAGATGACATATATTATTTTAATCTTCCAAATGCACATGATGGCTTGTGTCTATGTGGTGGTGGGGCGACAGGACCATAGGATGATTTGTTTATGAATATGCATAGAAGTTGTTGTTGTACCACCGTTGATGCGTGGCATTTTATAAATGCAGCGGTTGTTCAACTATCATTAGACCGCAGTGGATCGATGATTAACGATGTCAATACTATTAAAAACTGGGTTGGGGATTTTATTGATAAAATGAATGAAAAGTTTGGAGATTTGCCCGAAGATGAAAAGCCGATGATTGGTGTAGATATATGGAATGATGAACTCATGGATAGTCAAC
>Ga0080013_1003976_pt1 | contig 14907 bp, 25 predicted proteins | sample ETNvirenome_6_85_FD_69236 | JGI IMG/M metagenome (GOLD analysis project Ga0080013, IMG submission 69236) | Marine viral communities from the Pacific Ocean - ETNP_6_85 (SPADES assembly) (version 2) | ecosystem: Environmental > Aquatic > Marine > Oceanic | place: Pacific Ocean | collected 2013-06-19
AGCAGAGCGAAAGAACAAGCTAGTGAATTAAGTCTAGTTATCCTAAGTATATTACTGGGTGGGGCGTTAATGATTTATAACCCCGATTTCACCCGTTTAGTAATTAGTTGTACTTGGGCTTATACAGTTTGCTTAGGTATCCTTGTAATATTTGGTGATTTCGATGAAACCCGAAGATAAAGATAAAGAGATGTGTCCCGTTAGAAAAGGGGTACATCACTTTAGAATAAAAACGGGTAGATGTTACGCGTGTCGGAAAATTGTTTACAAAGGATTATACCGCTACAATTTTAGAACAGGTAAATTGGTGATTAAATAATGTTAATTGGTGTTGCTCTCGAAGAATTAATAGTAGATTTTGCTTTCGTAGGTATAGTCGCTTGGATTCTAGGTTCATATCTTTACAAAAAATTCGGGGGTATTGATGGGTAAATATTCATATCAAAGAGATAACTGGGTTATAACTAAGTCAGAGTTCAAACAGTTTGTAGACAACGCGGAATTAAAACAAACTAAAATTATTTTTATTCTAATGTATTATACTGGGGCTAGGTTTACTGAAGTCCTCAGGTTAAGAACTTCTAACTTTATTTTTGAAGAGGATTACTTAACAATAACAATTCGTAATGCTAAGAGAAAAGACAACTCAGTAAGACAATTAAAATTACCTAGAGGATTATTTTTAATGGACATTGTAGAGGGGTATATTTTAGACCGAGAGGTTAGGGTAAAGGCGGGAATTGCAGACAATAATCTGTTTGATATTCAAGACAAAAAAGCATACAACTTTTTCTATTACAAACTAAAGAAGATATGTAAGAGTGTGGACAATCCTATATCTTTCCATGCCTTCAGAAAGTCTAGAGCTACTGAAATTGCTAACGCTGGCCACTCAGCAAATCAAATCGCTGGCTGGCTCGGGCATAAGACCCTTAATATGTCGGTGTTTTATGTACAAAATAGTACGGCTTTGACCAGAGATATAACAGAAAGTTTCAAGTGATAAAAGAAATAGTTGCACTTTTATATAAGTGATGCTACTAAAAAGTATGGCTAAGAAGTTATGTCAGAATTGTTTTATGGCGTCTAGAGATATTAAGTATTCTAGGTCAGAACAGCAATATTTATGCAAAGATTGTAGAGAAGATTTTAGAAAAAATTTAATTTTATAATTTTTTTCCTAAAGTTGTAAGCACTATGTTTATAATACTTAACTTGTATACAAGAAATAAATTAATCAGCAGTATATCATATGATTATTAAAAAGGACTTAGAAAGACTTAAATAAAAGTAGAGTATTATTTCTATTGTGACTAACTAAGCCCCCCGTGTCTTTAAAGCCAAATTAGAAACTTTGTACAAGGAGTTTCAGTCCTAAGGTAAGCGTTACCGTTAGTTGCCTTCGTAAGGGGGGCGTTTTTTATTATGGAAATAGTACCAGACTTCTCAGAAGCAACAAATGCAAAATTAGAAACTAGGTACATTATTAATTATTATAGCATTGGTGCTATCAACTGTTTTACTTCTGAACCCAATCCTAAATTATACTTGAGAGGACATAATCTTCTTGACTGGACTGAAGCTACTTTATTAGGTTACATAGCTAACCGTAACGAAGACCGTTTTAAAGATTTAAGAAATGAATTTATAGAACAAAAATCAAAGATACCAAGAGGAAAAGTTTTAGCTAATGATTCAAGCTACTTGAATTTATTATACAAATACAATCTTAAACGTTATAACTTAATCAGGCTTTTATTAAGTCGGTACAACCTAGACCAATACAGGAATAGAGTGGTGGTTAAAGATTAAAACACCCATCATGAATTGGATTCACGATAGAATTTATGTTCGTAATCAAAGTTGTAATATTTTAATTTGTGGAGCAGTTGGAACAGGAAAAAGTTTTACTGCTCTGAGAATTGCTGAACTTATACAACCAGACTTCGATGTAAAAAAACAAGTTGTTTATACCAAAGAACAATTTAACGCTTTACTAAAAGAATACAAAGACAATCCAAACAAAGAAGAAGTAAAAGGTAAAGTTATAATTGCGGACGAAGGTGGAGTAATTGCAGATTCACTTGACTTTCAAAAACAAGAAGTTAAAGATTTAAAACACAACTTACAAAGTATAAGATACCTAAACTTAGTTATAATCTTTTGTATGCCTGTTCATACCCATTTTCTAAAAGCGGGACGGCAATTAATGCACCTGTATTTAGAAACAGCAAGACCACCAAGTTTAAGTTTACGACAAAGTTATGTTAAGCCTTATGTTTATAAAAAATCTTTATTCACAAAAGAAGGTAGAGAATTAAGAAAATTTACTTTCAAAACTGAAGATGGTTTTACAGAAGAAATTAATATCTGGAAACTACATAAACCAAGTCGTAAACTTTGGCAACCTTATGAAAGATTTAGCCAAGCAAGTAAAGACAAAATAGCAAACGATACTAATACAGCCGTTTTTGAAACAAATGTTAAGAAAGATGTTTTAGGTCAGTTGGTTTTATATTTATACACAAATAAAGTAATGTCAATTAAACAAATGGCTGAAGCTTGTGAAGTTCCTCAGTCAAGGATACGAAAGTACAAAGATGAAGCCCAAGATGCATTAAGGAAACTACACAAACTAAAAGTAACTGCTTTCCAACCTTATTAACTGTTAACAAGATATTTTAAATATAAGTAAAGATATAATAATAATTATGGTTAGATTAGGTACAGTTAAACAACAAAAAGCCAGAGATAGCTTAATTGCAGCAATTAAGAGTGGACGTAGAAAAACAGCCGAAGGTAGATTAAGAAGACAAGGTAAGAGTGAAGAAGAAATAAAAGAAACCTTAGAAGGTAAACCATTACCAAAACAAACAGTTACTACTACTTTTGTATCTCCAGCCAAAAGTCAGTTTAAAGATTTCGGTACTGCTAAAGGAACGGCAGTAATAACTAGAAAAAGTGGAGTGAAGGAATATTATCGAGATGGTAAAGTAGTTGCTAGAGAAACTAAGACTGGTGGGTTTCAAGCAATTCAAACGGGTGTAGTCAGAGGTTCTATAAGTGGTAAATTAGGTACAGTTAAACAAGTTTCAGTAGGTGGAGCTTTACAATTTTCTACCCCGTCAGGTTTTCAGAAAGTTGCTTCTGCAGTCGGGGCTAAGGCTGGTCAAGGTGTAGAATTTATAAGAGAAATTAAAACACCCCCAGTACAACCAAAACCAGAACAGTTAGTTTTTACAGGTAGTAAATTATATTATGGTTTTCAAGATGTAGTAGAACGTACATCTAAATTTGTAGCACCTAAAGTAGCACCAATCGTAGCACCAATAATATCAGGTAGTGAAAAGGTTTACGATTTTTGGAAACCAAAAGTATCACCCATCTTTAGTAAAATCGGAAAAACAATTTATCCAGAAGGTAAGCCTGTTAAAGCACCAATGGAAACAGCTTACAAATATATTTCATCGAAACAAGGTATTTTCTCAGAAGGTTCTTATTGGAGTGATATGCCTCAAGAAGCTGATAAATTTACAATAACAATTCCAAAACTTGGCACTTATACTGAACCAGAGTTATACGGTTCAGCAATTTTAGGCACAACCATTAAAGGCGGTAGTATAATTTTAGCAAAAGGCGGTAGATATGTAGGAGATATTGCAGGGCGAGTTAGTTCAAGATATGTTACACCTGTTCTTGAAAAAATACCCTTTCTTACTAAGGCGAGTGAAAAAGCAAGACCGATTATAAAGGGTGCGGGTACAACAGGTGCGGTTGCTTTAGATGTAGGATTTATCGGGCTAACGGGTGCTGAAGCTTATGTAGAAAAGCAAACAATAGGTAGAGTATCACCAATCACTTTAGGTTTCTTGCCCGCCGTAGGCAGTGCAGGTAAACGTACTGTTAAGACAATAGTACAACCCGAATTAGAGGTAATAGGAGAGAGTATACAAATTGGTCTACGAGGTAGACCTGTTCTTAATATTGCTAAAGTTGAACCTGTAATGATACGCAAAAAAACAGGTGATAAATGGTACACAGAAAAATGGACTAAAGATTTACCTTTTGCCGAACCAAAGGTAGTTAAAGTTCCAAAAATACAACTTGGTGCGGGTAAAGGTTTTACATGGGACATAAAAGAAGGCGGTATGTATGGAGTAAGAGGTTATCCAGAAAAAATAAGTTTAGAGGGCTTTGAATTTCCTAAAACTAGAGTAGCGACTAGAACTTTTGAAAAAAGAATTAAAGAGTTTGTACCCGAAGGTTTTGATTATTTAGGTAAGTATCCTTTAACAACAAAACAAGCCCAAGAATTTTTACCACTTGCTAGACGTGCAACTGAAGAAGCTGGAAAAACTTATAGTCCTTTATTTGATAAAAAGGCATTTACAAAGAAAGGAACAGCTACAAAGGTATTAGAAGCTGATGAAAGTTTATTTTTCCTAGAACAAATGTCTACACTAAGAAGGCGTGGTACTGTTTTTGGTTCTTACGGTTTTATGCCACGCCTAAAAGATTTTCGTGTAAAACTCAAGAAAAAAACAGGTGATAAATGGTACACAGAAAAATGGACTAAAGATTTACCTTTTGATAAACCACCCAAAAGGACTGAATTAAAAAGAGAAATTGGCGATATAGAGGCATTTTATCAAACAAGTAATGAAGAATGGTTAAAGAAACAAGCCCAATCAATACTAAGTAAAGCTGAAAAACGCTTTCCAAAAAGTAAGTTTCGTGTATCTGATGAAGGCTTTAACATTGAAAAACAATTTAAGGGGAAATATGAAAAGGCTATTGAATTAAAAGGTAAAGGTATTGGTGAAGGACTTGGAGCACCAGAAGAAGCCTATGGAAATAAGTTATTTAATTTAAGAAAAGATTTTGAAAATTATAGAGGTAAAAGAGTACCGTTACTTAGTGGTTCAGCTAAGCGTAAATTGGCTGGTTCAGGTATATTTCAAAAAGAAGGTACGTTTGGTGTAGCTCACGAAGGTAGAGGAAAAGACCCAATAGACCTTTTACGGATTTTGCGTCAACAATCTGAAACAAGAAGAAAGAAAGGTGTACCTTCACCACAAATAAAAAAATTCTTAGATTTAACAGAGGACATAGGAATTAAAATACCCGCTGGTAATATAGTTGATGATATTTCCAGATACAAAATGCCTAAACCTAAACCCTCAATAATACCTAGTTGGACACAACCAATTTCAAGCCCTTCAATTAGTCCTTCTTTAAAACCTTCACTCAGTCCTTCACTAAAAACACCCAAGAAACTAAGCTCCGCCTTTAGCCCTTCTTTAAGTCCAAGCCTTAAACCTAGTCGTAGTCCTTCTCTAAGTCCTAGTCCTAGTCCTTCTCTAAGTCCTAGTCTTAGTCCTTCTCTAAGTCCTAGTCTTAGTCCTTCTTTAAGTCCTAGTCTTAGTCCTTCTTTATCTCCGTATATATCACCTTCTGGAAAACCAGTACCATTAACTTTTGGTGGTTTCTGGTGGAGTGGTAAAGGTAAAAGAAAACTTAAACAAAGAAGAAGGCAAGGTAATGAAGCTTTAGGTAAATTCCAAAGAAGTTTCACCGCCAGAGTTTTAGGATTAAAAGCACCAAGAAAGAGAAAGCTTAAAAGAAAGTATACAGGATTTGAATTAAGAATATAATGGGTTTACTAAGAGCAATGATTTTTTGTACTATCCTAATGGTAGGTTCTATATTAATTGGTATAGTATTGTATGATGATTATATTACTGCTAAGGAATTTTGTGAAGCTGAAGGTTATGATGGTGTAAAGTATGGCTTTATAAAAAGTCAATGTTACGAGAATCAAATAACTTTTAAATCAGTTTTCAACTCAGGACAAAGCTTAAATATAAGTACGAATTTTAGTACCTATGAGTTACCCTTCTGATTACCCAGAGGTTAGCGACATTTCTACCGAAGCTACTCGTTATGAAAGTCCAAACACACAAGCACTATTAGAATATTCAAGACTGGACGCAGACTTACAAGAGATATATTTAATTTTATCAGGTCAAGTATATGATGAAGCCAACGCCAAAATTGTGAAAAGTAAATATAGTCGGGCTTTACTTAATAGCGATGGGGTGTTGGCTATTATGATGCAGTTACGTCCTTATTTTTCTAGGTCGGCTACGTTCAATGATATTAAACCAGAATATATTATGAAGATGCTCAAAACAACAATGAAAAATGTCCAGCGTCAATTATTAAGTTCAATTAATCAAAAACGGTGGGAATTACATCAAAGTGATATAGAAGCTATATGGGAAACCCTACGAACTTATACTACAATCAATCTTAACAGAAGTAATAAAGGTGGTGAACGTACAGCAATTACTACAAGTGTTCAAAGCAAAGAAATAACAAACCAACAAGCACCGAAACAAAAGAAAAGAATTTTTGGGATTAATATAACATAATGGCATTCGCAGAAGGATTTAGTGGTTTAGCATCAAGTTCAGGAGCATCTAGTTTAGCAAACTCAGTTATGACTTTTGTTGTAGCTACAATGTTTATTCTTATTATTGGTGGTCTTTTACTTATACTAATTCTTGTTCTAAAAGGGGGTAGATACAACACAATAGCTACTGTATTTGTACCTACTCACGCAGGGTTTAAACAGTTGAAATATAAAGTTGGGTTAATACCAAATAAGAAAACAGGTAAGCCCGAATTTACTATAAAGAAACCTAAAGTAGTTATTAATAATTATAACTCAGAATATATTATCCCCTCAGGTAAAAGAGGGTTTTTTTCTAAAGACCAATGTTTCTTAGTGTTGACAAAGATTAATAAGTATGAAATGCTAAACCCTATGGTAGTTCGAGAGGACGGGAGTGCCATTGCGTTTGTTGCAAAGAACGTAGGTAAAGATAGACTAAGCGAATTAATGGATACACAAGTAGAAGAATTATTTACAGTTGAGAGTTTTCTCGATAAATATGGTATGCAAATATTCTTTGGCTCGGTTATGTTCGTTCAAATCTTAATGGTTATTTTATTAATTCAATATGGAAACAAAATTTTGGGTGCGTAAAGAAAAGCACAAAAAGGCAAAAAGGACATTCAAATTAGTCAGAGGTTTATTATTAACTGCTGGTATTCTTTTAAGTTTATTAATTCCTGTTATGGCTCAACCGCCAGACATCGTAGCACCGCAACCAGGCTGGATACAATTAAGTAACCAACCTTTTTTAGAATTTACACCAACAGGTGGCGTAGCTACTGCGTGGGAATGTACGATTTCTGACCAGGTTATACACCCAGGTCTACCACCAGCAACAAGCAACGAAACAATGTACCAAGTAACTACTTCCGTTGCGGATACAATGGGTCAGGTTACTTTCAAGAACATAACTGCGGGTTATCAAGGTGTTTGGCATATAGCTTGTCAATATCATGACGGTGTAGCATGGACGGGGTTAGGAAACCCAAGTCTGTTTATGTATCCTTATTCTTTAAGCGATAGTTGTCAAACTGCCGATTCGGGCGTATTTACAGGTCAACCAGATGCTAACTACCAAGTATTTGACCCACACACACCGATAGATAGAACCATTTACCAAAAGAAAACATCTTTGAGTCACCAAGTAGGTAGTATTGGAAATAATATTACAAAAATTGAATTATTGATTGAATATAATGATAGTGTGTTTTGGGTAAATGATACTTACGATTTAACAAGTCTTACTGTTACTGATGGTGTTACTAGAAACGAATTTGAATATATAAGCCCGATAGATAGTACATCGCAAGGTTTCCCGCATAAATACAACGCAACCTATAAAGTTTATACTGACAATTTTCCTAATGGTACAACTTGTATAATTCCTTATCAGTACGCAGTAAATATTAACCCAGATTTAAATTCAGATACGGGGGCAATTCAAAGTAACGCTTTACTTGGTGGTATCTTTTTACTTATAGGTTTTCTTTGGTTTATAGGGGGTAAACGTGGTTAGACTAGAAGTTAATTTAAGTAGAATGGGACTGGAAAAACAATTACATTACTTAATAATATGGTATTTATTCTTTGGTGTGTTTAGTTATGTTGCTGATTTGTTCAGTAATTTTTTCTTATTCGGTAATGACATCATAACCGTATTCTTAACTCTCGGAATGTGGTTCACTTATATTTTAGCTATTTATACAATAATCATATTGTTCTTTTATGTAATCGGTGTGTTTAGTAATGTTGGTAAAGAATAAAAACGCTAAGTTGACAAGAGTTTATATAAGCTCAGACAATCTGTTAAAGAAGGCAAGTGAAGAAACAGGTATCCCAAAAGTTCAAATATTAGAACTAATAGTTAAAGATGCTCTGTTTGGTAAACGAGATTTCAACGATTACCTAGATAAACTTGAGAAGGAAATTAATGGTATATTCAAAACTAAAAAATAAGAAAGGTCAAGTAACTGACTTAATGGTTTTTCTGGTTACACTTTTTGGTATTGCAATCTTTGCTACGGTTATGTGGCAAGTTGGTGACGGTATCCAAAACAGTTTGACAACTGAAAGCACTTTGAATATGTCTAATACTCACATCAATAATACAGTTAATAGTGGTATAGATAAAACCGCAAAGATGGGTGATACAATGGTAGGTTTAAGTTTTATTGGACTGCTTTTAGTTTTATTAATATCGGCAATTCTTGTACCCACCAATATTATATGGACGGTTATTTATTTAGTAGTGGGAACTATAATGTGGTTCTTATCAGTTCCAATAAGTAATATGTGGGAAAGCTTTATCAATAATCCTTCAATGTCAGGTATGGTTGCCGAGATGCCATTAACTAATCAGTTGTTCTCTAACTTACCTGTTTTTACTACAATTATTTTAATGATATTAATTGTAATACTCTACGGTAAAAGATTCCTGTTCACTCAGGACGGGGGTGGACTATGAAACTAACTAGACTATTTTTAATTCTTGGAATGCTTTTAATTTTACCAGCTTCAGTTTTAGGACTTACTGCGGGTGATACTCAAGCTTATTATAAATTAGAAAATAGCGGGTTTAATTATGCCGATAGTACACCAACAGGAGCAGATATTACAAGCGGTTCAGCACCCGTACAAGCACCAGGAATAATAAATTTTGGGCAAGATTACAGCGGGGATAGAACCTGGACTTCTACAACTATAACAACGGGTGGTTCAGGTAGCGTTAATGTTTGGTTTAATACTGATTTTGAGGGCGTAGGTAGTAGAATGTTTTTTGATGCTAATGACGGTTCAGCAAGAACTTTTATGTATTGGTATGGAAATCAAGGGGCTTATAACTTTCGGATAGATAACGTTGATGTTTTTGGTAATACAATGGGTGCAGTTGGGACAGGGGCGTGGCACATGGTAACAATGACTTGGACACCAACAGCACAAACACTATATTTAGATGGTAACCCGATAGCGTTTGATACCCAAACATTAAGTACGACTGATTTTACTACTACGTATGTAGGTTGTCATAATGGCGGGTCAGACTGTTGGGACGGCGACCTAGACGAACTAAGTATTTGGAATAGCACTTTATCAGGGGCAGAGATAATTGATTTATATAATGGCGGTTCACCAACAAGTAGCCAACAATATCCTTATGCTCCGAGTAACACTTATCCGCAAATAACAGATATTGCTAATCAAGTAATATTTGAAGATACATCACTAGAGAATGTTTTATTTAATGTTACTGATAATGAGGACGCACCAGCAACTTTAGTAGTAACTTCTTGGAGCAGTAACGAAGCTTTAGTCCTTAATTCAAGTATTTTATTAGGTGGTACAAATGGAGAACGACATTTAAATTTAACACCTATTGCTGACCAATTCGGAAACACAACAATAAACGTAACCGTAACTGATACGGGCGGATTAACTAACAGTACCACATTTAATCTTGAAGTTTTAAACGTCAATGACCCACCAGCCATTACACCAATAAACGATAAAACAATGGTATCAAATCAAACGTTAAGTATTGGGTTCAATGTTACAGACATTGATAACTTATTTACCGACTTAATTTATACACCTAGTTTTACTGATGAAAGTTTATTTTCTAATTGGACTTTTAGTTATTCTAACACTTCAGCACAAGTATTTAATATCACGGCTAAACCTATTGCATTTGGAGATTCACAAATTAATATAACAGTAAGTGATGGAGAATATACTAACAGCACTGTGTTTTTAATGACGGTAAATTGTAATACTTCGGTTTATAATCCGTCAGGTAATTACGATAACCCACCGACTTCAGAGCAGTTAGTCCAGAGCTGTTATATTATTGATGTAAGCTTTGATGGTGAAACTGATATTTTAAATTATAACTTTACAGATTTTGGGGGTACAAGTAATAGGTCTTTTATTTATGTTTATAAAACCACAGGTGGACTGAATCAAGAAATAACGTATGAAACTACTAATAATCTTTCAGGAACTTGGTATTTTGATTACAGTGCTACTTATCCTAATGATGACTTTACGGTTTACGGGTGGAGCAGGTTTACCGAAAGAAACGTAACGGGTAAGGTTTTACCCGCTAATATTCAAGTGTTTAAACAAAGCTATTCACAAGTAGCCACGCTAAATACTTTCTTTAGTAAAAGTGATGGATTAATGTACGCATTGCTTATACTTGTATTATTTGCTACAATAGGTGTAGCTTCACAAAGTGCAACGTTAAGTTTAATACTAAGCGTTACAGGATTATGGTTAGCTAGTAAATTCGTACTAAATGTTCCCGAAGAGTTCTTATGGATAGCGGGGGCGTTGGTAATGTTCCTAATTTATTATATAGCTAAATTGAGGGTCGACTAATGAAAAAAGGAAATTTAAACTTCACGAGTATAATTATGTTTTCCCTAACTTTAGTTCTTGTAATATCTGGACTAGGTTATACAGTCGGTTATGCTAATCAAAATTACGGGACTACTTTCAATACTAATATTTCAGGGACGGACATTATGAGTCCAAATTATACCAGCTTAGAATACTTTACTAATGCTACACAAGTTGCTAATGTAACTTTCAATATCACAAATCCTACACTAAGTACCATGCAAAGTAGTACCTCATTTATTACAGAAGGTATTGCGGGTACTTGGGGTATTATACAGGATTTACTTAGCTTAGCACCGTTTGGAGAGTTCGGAAGCCTACTCGGTTCAGCGATAATATTAATAGGTAGTATTATACTATTTATTCTATTATTACAGTTCTTCTTCAACAGGAACTTAACATCATAATATGGCATATCCATTACCAAATGCAGTAAACACTTCAGGAGATTACATGAGTTACGTAGTTAGCGTAGACCCAAATTTCTTTAATGTATTCCTACTTGGGTTCTTCCTAATCCTATTTGTCGGGTTAAGGGCAAGTCCGAATATTGGCACAGCGGTAGCGTGGGCTACTACAAGTTTAATTTGTTTCTTTTGTGCGGTTCTACTTCTAGTCGGTGGTTATATCGGTTCATCTAGCCTTCTTTACTTAGTTGGGGCAGTTGTACTCGGAATAATCCTATTGATGAGAGAAGTTGGGGGTTAACAATCCTTTTTAAACCAACAAGAACTATCTTGGTTATGTTGTCCAAACTAATTAACAGCAAAAAGGGACAACTAGGTATTAACGTGCCGTTTTAGATGGTGACATTTAAAATAATCAGTGCGGTATAAAGCGGGGAACTCTAAGTCGAAAGATAAGAAAACCCGAACCGAAGGATATACTAAGTATATTCAGGGGCAGAGCATAGGTGGTGAAAAGATATAATCCACCCAAGAGACCGCACCATGTCAAGTACATGAAAAGGTATGCCGAACTTGTGGGAAACCATAAGAACTATGGGATAAAAAGCCCGTAGGGTAACACATTGACATTGCAAAGTTTGACAATAGGGTGAACGAAAATAGCCCGTTAGTTATGGCGACATAACTAAATGTATCGCGAAATTAAGCGGGAAAGTCTAAGGTGAAAGCTAAGATAACCCGAACCGAAGGATATACTAAGTATATTCAGGGGCAACGCATAGACGGTGAAAAGATATAATCCGTCCACGAGTTCGCGACATCTCTAGTAGATGAAAAGGTATGCTGGACTTACAGGAAACTGTAAGAAGCTGAGGATAAAAAGCCACAGTAAGAAACAAAACGTAGTTGTCGTAGCATTAGTACTTGTAGTAGGATTCCAAATTTTGGCATCTATCCAAGGCACATTGGTGGCTGGAACAACTGCAAGCAACGCTACAATAACAGTTCAAAACGCTATTGACACAAACGTTGTAGGTAATCTTGGTTTGATTGCTTTGATTGCGGTTATGAGTGTAGTATTATTCCTAATTGCAGGATTTGCAACTCGGAGATAAATCCTAGTTGGAACAAACCCGTTGTGGACAAGATACAGCGGGTCATACTCACATGGCATCATCATCACCAGGACACGGTATTTGGAAGTGGGCGCCGATAGGTCGTACTTTCAGATGGCAAAGGTATCGAGGTTATCGAAGAAAAGAGGACGCTCAGAAACGAGCTTTTTTATACGGTCAGTCGGGGGCTTATTTAACAAGAATTAAAAAAGAAGGCAACCAATGGGTTATTTATTTAAGAAAGAAGTCAACAACAGCAAAGAGGTTTTATGAATAGTATACAAGGATTAATAAACAACGGGAGTAAAAGATAAAGATGGCGAAAAAATATAAAAAATATACGCGTGAAACGAGTGGTTTTATTACGCACCCAAACTGGACTTTTCATGGAAAATATAATGTTGGTTATGGAAAAACTGGTGCAGGTTATAATAAACGAGTAAGAAGTTTTAAAACTATGAAACAAGCCAAGTCCTTTTTACGTAAAAAGGGAGTAACTGGCGGAATAAAGAAAACAGAATCAGGAAAGATTGGTGGTTTTACTACTAAAACGGCTCGGAAAAAACGTATAAAAAGAAGAAGCAGAAGCGGATTATTCGGGGGATTATATTAAAGATGGCGAAAAGAAAAACAAAACGGGGCATGGCAATTAATCAAGGTCTAATGGATATGGCGGTCAATAACCCAAAAAAATTTAGAGCTTGGGCAGAGAAACAAGACCCAAAACTTTTAATATCTATGAAGAAAAATTGGAGTAAAAGATAAAGATGGCGAAACGAGAAACAATAATTAAAAATGCCAGAATTAAGGAATTAAGAAGACAACTTAAAATGGCTAGAGCAGGTAAAATGGGTGCAAGTTCAAAACAAGAAGCAAAATTCCTTGAGGCAGAGATTCGGAGATTGAGGAAAAGATAAAGATGGGTTATAAAGTAAGATTTAATACAAGGGCGAGGGGAAACCCAAGAACAACAACAAGTTTTACATTTAAAACAAAAAGAGAAGCAGAAATTCACGCAAGGAGGTTAAACTTTGCGACAAGTCAAGATACAAAACGAATTGGCGGAAGAAAACCTGCAAACGCAAGAGTAGTTAAAGTGAGGAGGAAAAGATAAAGATGGCGAAAAAATATAAAAAATATATGAAAGGTGCGTACGGTAAGAAAAAGAATAGATTTTCTAGATGGATTTCTAATAGCAAGAAGGCGTTAGGCAAGTTATAGGTGAACAATGGTAAGGTATTACATACCCACGTCAGCTAAAAGAAACGCTAAGCGGGGTTTACACCTAAGTTCCAAGAGAAAGGTAGGGGTTAAGAACTTAGTTTCTGCGTATAAAATTCTAAATAAATCTAATCTAAATAAGAAAGAAGCCAGATTGGTTGCAAAATTCTATGGCGATTCTAAAAACAAACAATTAAATAGTATTGAGATGATGTTAAACGGTGGGTGTAAGTTCTCACGAGTAATGTATAGGAAGACAAAAAAATGAATATGTTATTAGTTTCTTGGGGTATGGGTATTGGGCTGTTCGTAGGTATCTGTTTCTTGTTATATCCGATAGTTTTATACTGGCATTTAGTTGGTAAAGCAAAGCGTGGAGAGATTAAAAGAGAGGATATTTTTGGCGAATGACAACACTAAATAAATTTAGGAAAGATACATTGGGTTGGTTAAATGAATTTCAGTTAGGGTATTTCTTAGGAATTGGGCTTGGAATAATAAGTATGCATTTATCTTCTGGGTTTAGTTTGAATTTGCTACTTATAGGACTCATAATAGCCGTAATATTAACTACTTCATTGAGGGGGATTTTGCGAATATGAGCATTCTTACTTGGATTTTGATACTTACTTTTGTTTTTTGTGGCTATTCTACTTGGTATATTGTAACAAATTGGACTAGATTTAAGGCAATATATCAGCAACTTTATGAGGAAAAACAAGCAATAGCCCGAAGATATTTGAAAGAAAAACAAGGTTTTGATAAGATTTAATCGCTATACTGAGAGCCTTTAGGCTCTTCGTGGGTCTTTTGTCCACTATTCCCCTCGTATAGCGTTTTCAAAGTATATATTGAAAGTGGTAGGTAGTATATTGGCTTATTGCTCTATTTATTATTATGATAAGAATATGTATCCTGTATTATCGAAAGTATTATAAAGAAAGAATATATATACTTAGTATGAAAAAGACACAAACCTTAGAAGCTGAAACAACCCAAAGTGGTATGACAGTAGAATTAAACAAAGTAATTGAACTAATTAATAACGAAATAGATGAGTTATATTTTGTTCGGTTCAGAAATCAGAAAAGCCAAGAGTGGTTAACTGAAAACTCTGTTAAAATCGACACTCTCAAAAAGTTAAGAAGCCGACTACGGTCTGAGGTAAAAGAATGAAATCAGAAAAAAACAAGGAACAACAAACAATGTTATCATTACTCAAGGTAGCAATGGAAAATGGATTAAATGGTGAGTATAACGAAGATGAACACCATTTAGCAATTTGGAGTGTGAAAGAATAAATGGC
>Ga0080013_1003977_pt1 | contig 14906 bp, 22 predicted proteins | sample ETNvirenome_6_85_FD_69236 | JGI IMG/M metagenome (GOLD analysis project Ga0080013, IMG submission 69236) | Marine viral communities from the Pacific Ocean - ETNP_6_85 (SPADES assembly) (version 2) | ecosystem: Environmental > Aquatic > Marine > Oceanic | place: Pacific Ocean | collected 2013-06-19
TTATAACATTTATAGGTCACAAGCGATCCAGTCTTCATGTATTAATTAGAAAAAAAAAGAGGGCATGCGCCCTCTTCCTTAATTTATTATTCATTCATTGAGTTATTTTTTGCTAAACAAAGCGAGCAGCACTCCAACTGCTGCCAAACCGACCAAACCCTCACTTCCTAATTGTTTGGTGAGATCTACAATACCGCCCACAACATCAATCGGCAGAAACGGTGCTTGTGGTCCAAAAAGAACCTGCACAACGACTGCGGTAGCTAAAAGTGCCACCCCAGCTCCAGTAACTGCTCGAAAAATATCAGCGACTTTGTTCAATGCTGCTATTACTTTATCCATAATATTACCTCTTATAGTTAAACTGCGACCCAGAAGGTCGCAGTATTGTTAGCGTAATACGCTAAAATCAAATTAATTTATTTTTTTAGTGCTTTCAAGATTTCTTCATGTACCACGGCACTTAATGATTCTTCATCTATGTTTTCGTAAAAACGTATAATGTCTTGATCGTGGTCGAGAGATTCTTCCGCGTCTTCTACGGTTTCCTCATCGGGTGGAGGGGGAAACACATCCCCGTCATCCTTGTCTTTGTCTTTATCTTCTTGTTCACTCAAGACTTCTCGAACTAGATCTCTCAAACTCGCAGTTGTAAGTTTCATATTCCTATCTCCGTTGCTTTTTGCTAGTAGTAATTAGTTTCTGAGTATCCGAAGCGACCGCTCGAGCACTCAGTTTTGCTTGTTCGCCGGCTTCAGGTTCCATATCTTTCATAAAAAAGGTACGAAGATGGGCCGATAATTCTCCCATTGTGCGAAAAATTGTAAACATGCGGCGATTTACTCCATCAATCATATCCACGAGCGCTTCACGAATCAGCACCTTGCCTACTGAAAGTGTCCCGAAGGGATCCCCCACTAATTTTTTCATCTCATCTTGAGTAATGACAAATTGCTTCTTATTCAAGAATCCGAAAGAATATTTTTTGATGGTATCCCAATATTCTTCGTCGGATTCGATTGTTTGTAGGTATGCCCATGATTGCTCTGGGCTCATATAAGTAAATTTTCCCTTCTTTCCGTCACCGGGCAATTTTATGGATTTAACTCGTCCCGCATATTCTTCTTCCTTATCAGGGCGCCATTGCGGGTTGGAAACTTTCTTTCCTGTTTTAGGATCAACAATTTTCTTCTTGTCCGATCCTTCCTTATCAACATACATTGCGCGTAATGCTACCAAAAGTGGTTTAAAAATTTTATTTAATTTGTCCCCGCGCTTTCCGCCAAACTCATCAGTTCCAATAGTGCCTAATAGGGACGGATCCTTGGCGATCTTTCGTACCTGCCTTTCAGTCTTGGGAAGTCCGCCGTCTTCAAAGTCGGTGTAGTAAGCGTCCTCTAAGTCTTGAACCTTTGCAATGTCTTTTTCTTTTTTTGCAATATAAGACTTACTCTTCTCATCCCAGTCCGCGAATTTACTTAATTCGCCGACGAGTTTGTTCCACTCTCCCATCCACAAGTTCACCACGTCCTCCGTTGCGCTCTTGAGGGTCTTTTTTTCCTTTGCAGTGGTCATATAATCCAGGTTATTTAAGAATTCAGTTAACCATTCAAAGAAGGTTCCGTCATGGCGCGTTAGTCCTGATGGGTCGTCAGATAACATTTCCATGGCACGCTTGTCAGCAATTTGTAAATCTTTGGTTCCTTGTTTTGAGGTGCTCAAAAATTGCTTCAGGGTGCTACGATTAAGGAAGAAACTATAAAACTTTAAAGATCCCGCGAGATCGTCTTTGCCGCCTTCTAAATCCTTGAGGACCACAACATATTCAATGCCCCCCTCCTTTTTTGGATCCGCCAGATCGTTAATAAGATCCCGAAAGGACCCATCAATGGTTGTGCCTTTTTCAGTTAATAATTTTAAACTCACCCAGCGCGCAGTGCCTTTTCCTTTGGCGCCTGTAACATACTTAAAGTCGGCAATAGTGTCGCCACCCCCCGCACCCTTGGCGGGGATTTGTTTGCCCCCCGTCAAAACGCCCAGAAGTGCTTCAAAGAGAAACCCCGCAGTAGCACTATTAAAATTAGCAATAATGTGAGTTAAAGTCTTATAAAAGACCAAAAACGACAACAGAGTAGAAACCGGAATGAGTTCCAAATCTTCCTTGGGTAGTGAAAGTGTCACCTCCATGTGCGCCTGAAGATCTTGGACTGCTTCCTGCAAAGTCGCCGACTTCCCGGCAACCGGTGCTAAATATTCCGCCAACTCTCGGCGCGCCCCATCTTGGATTTCGCCACCCTTCTTAGAAGGATCTGCCCACCCCATCTCCGAGAGAGTGGGAAGGGGAATGCTGTCGTATGCCGCTTGAATATCAAAATTCTCTTCCCCCCGACCCTCCATCAACACTGCGAAGTCTCCGATTTCCTTATCGATGTATTCCAGCAATACCTTTCTTCGCTCAATTTCATGAGCATCTTCCTTAACATCCAATTGGTCTGCTAGTTCCTGATCAATAAATTCCAATAAAGTGTTGCTCATACTAAACCTCTTCTATATAAGTAGAATCCTAAAAGTAATAAATCAGGGAAAGATTAGGGATAGGGAAGAAACCAAGAAGTTCCACTCCATCTCCTATTCCAAGACTCGTCGAGAGAGGGACATCAAACGATATACCCACTGTGTCCCAAAATAAGACCTCAATTCCTAAACCCGCGCCAACATTAGCTATGGCGCCGTGGGTAATGTTTTCCGGTACCGTCACACAGTTCTCATCTGTTTGGGTAATCTGATTCCAATCGCACATTTCGTATTCATGCTGAACAGTCCGGTTAAGGAAGGTGCCCAGACCCACCAGTCCATAGAGGCGCGCATATTTCATCTTAGCGAATGTATAACTCAAGTTACCGCCCACTGATCCCATCAGCATATCATTAGGTGAACCAAAAGCACCCAAAGTTAGTTGGTATCCAAAATCGTTTAAATAACCTTTGTGAGTAAGTCCCACGCCGCTAGTTGCGCCGGCGGCCGCCCCTAGTCCAAAGTAATCGCTCTTTTCCTGCGCATACGTAGGAAAGCAGAATAGCATTGCTGCTATTAGTAATAGTTTTTTCATTAGAAGTGTCTCCTTATTCAGAATCGTCTATAACTTTTTTTCGGCATATGTTCTTGTTTTTCTGTTTTTTCTTATTAATATGCGGACCAGCGTTCTGACTTCTTTTGATCATGTCAAGACAGATATAATTTCTTTGTTTTTTATATTTTTTCTTAGACATTTTATTAACTTTCTATACTATAATAAAAAAGATTATAGCATACTTTTAAGTAGTTGTCAAGAGTTTTTTAATCTTCGCAACTCGGCACTTCTTCTCCCATCTCACTCAATACATACTTAAAGTCACCATTCGCCCAACCTTCATAAAATTGTTCCTTGACCGCCGGATCGCCCTCACCACATGCCATCGCCACAAAATCTTTGTGCGCCATTCTCCACTTCATGCGTCCATCCGGAGTTTGATAAAAATTCACAGCCTGTTCCACCTCTTGGGAGGGGACAAATTTGGGATTAAACTGGGGGTTGTCTTGAGTAAATTTAACTTCTGCGTCCTCTTCGTCCATCAATTCCTCAATCTCTTGTCGCATTGCATCAAGATATTTAAGTGCGTTTTCGACACCATCATGGTCCGCGATAAAGTCTCCGACTACAGTGCTTCCAAGATCGGACGTCTCCCCTTCTTTAAGAAATTTTTTCCAATTTTCGTTAATATTGTCTTTCATCTTATAGTCTCCCTCTTCCTCTATCTCGCATTACGGCCGCTTCATGACCTCTTCGAGTATCTACATTGATTCCACTTGCATAGGTAAATAGTTTCTTAAGAGAGTTAAACATCTCAATGGTCATTTTTACATCCGCTAGAGCATTGTGCCATTCCCCTACACTTATCCCAAAAGCAGGCGCCACCTTTCCCAGCGAAGCAGAGTATCCTCCCCATTGTGTCTTCATGGCGCTTAAAATACTTTGCGCCCTTAATTGCACGCGCCTACTGAATGGTTCAAATTCTCCATTTGCCAACTCTATGAGGAGTGGGATAGCATGATGTTTAATAAAAGGATCAGTATCGAGAACTGGATGTTTTTTTAATTTCTGATTCTTTCTGTTATTAACAAAGTGCATATCAAAGCGAGCGTTTTTCGCAACCAGTAGTGGATTGGGAAACTGATCTATAAACTCTTCAAACTTACTAAGAATTTCTTGCTCCTCACGATAGTCTCTATCTTTGCCACCATAGCGCGTCATCGCGAGGACATCAGACGGTTTTTTGAGTGGTTTCCAACTTTTCTTTTGTTCCTTATCCCACTCCCTCCTTTCTTTTGATTCCGGATCATGGAGGCGAGATAGAGAGCGCGGATCCAATTTAATAAATTCGTCAAAGTCTCCTAAAACATCGCCGGTCTTAGGATCGATGGCCATGGCACCAATCTCTGTTATTTGATCCATCCTTGGATTAAATCCCATTGTCTCGGTATCAAAGAAAATCCATGTATGATTTTCATAAGAATTAATTCTATCAAGAATATCATCAATAGAAAATCCAATCATCTTGGAGTTTTCTTTTAAGAAGGTTTTCCAGTTTTGATGGGGGGCGCTTAGAATCACTTGGAAACGCTCGGCATACTTACAACCATATATCCCTCTCCCTTCGTCCAGTTAATGAATTGATTGTCCCCTGCCGTGAAAAATTGCCCTTGTTTCTTGGTGTCAAGATCGCCATCGTATTTTGATGTAGTGGTAGTGGTAGTAGTATCTCCAGACGTAGTTGTTTCACTGCTTTTATCTTGGGTAATATATTGCGCCAAAAGCGACTTCGCGGCCATGTCCGCACTTGATTGCTCTGCGGACTCTGACATGCCATACGCGTCCTTATCCATGGGCGCAATTGCTACTAATCCCTGGTTTGTTTCGTAAACAATCCCCAACCCATTTCCCGTTTCCTCCTCGAATACTTTTTTTATTGTCTTAACCCCTTTAACCTGTTCCTTTACAAAATCTTCAAGCGTCTTCTTTGCTTTTTTGGTGCTTTTAACTGCCTTTCCGTCTTGATCGATTTCAATGCCTCGTTGCTCTAATTCATCTTTAGCTTCGCCTGCTGTTTTCTCGATATTGTTGAACACCTTAACTCCAAATGCATTTATGTCATCCAGTATTCCCGCATGTGCTGTCGACGGTGCCATGGCCCCACTCATCGCGGCGATCAAGAGTAACTTATCGAGTCCGAGTTTCTTAGCAACTTTTCCCATGACCTCAAGCGCGCCTTCGTTGAGGTCGCCCTCATTTACTTGGTTTAATATTTTTATAATCTCTTCCTCTAATTGGGTAGGTCGCGGGTGTGCAAACTTACGCCAATTCTCCACTAACAATTGTTGCTCTTTAAAACTACTAAATTTCTTTGTCATTTTTTCTTTCTCCTGCTCGTGATTGAATTTTGTTGAGGATCTCTTCCGACGAATATTTTCCACCCAAGGACTGTATTATATCATTAATGAGATTATCTATTAAATCTCCAGTCTCTTTTTCGGATCGCATTGCTTGCCTCTGTGCCGCTTTCGCGGATCCAGGGTCGGTTAGAGAATCATCAAAAGGGATTTCTTTTTTAGGCGCTAGTGCTCGAAAAGCGTCTCCGATGGACCTATGTTCCATTGCTTTATCCCGCAATTGCTTAAATCCTGCTTTGTCGTTAATGGTAAAACCGATTGCATCTGCCAAGTTATAAATCTGATTAGTATAAGAGTCTAGACTTCCATCGCCAGCATTCCAAAAAAACCCATCGATATCTCCTCTTAGCAAATCATTCCAATGAGAATTGCTCACTAATTCCTCGTCAGTGTATTCTTCTTCAGTTAGGAAGTTTTTCCACGTTTTTACTAAATTTTGTGACGTTCCCATATCCTTCCTCACTTGTCCCTTCTACGTCGCTTAGATGAGCGCACACGCACTCTCACGGGGTGTTTTGTGCCTTCCGCTAGGGAAGGGTTGGTGTCGGGTGCTTTCTCGTATTCATAATTAAAATCTCCCAACTGATTTGAAAGATCTTTGGTAATTATCGCAAGAAGTTCATACCCATTAGATTTACTAAGAGAATGGTTTTTTAAGACTTGAATTATTTCTGGTTCAACTGTTTTCTTCATTATCTCTAACTGCTCTGGATTGAGCAGGACCACTTCATTCCCCGGATATTGAGGAGTCGCCATCGGTTTCGGTGGTGGAATTGGCGCGCCATATAATTCTTTAATCGGGCGTTTACTTTCGTCGACTTCAGGTTCTGATTTTTTGCCTCTAGGATCTAAAGCTAAGCGCCCTCGGAAAGACTGCCCCAGGGCGACAACTTCAGGATCTACGCCGGCGACAATTCCCGTAAGTGTATCAAGACTAGTGTCGATCTCCGATAGTCCATCTAGTTTGCGAGAAATATCTTGAAGCAACCTTACAACTTGCTCGTCGTTTAGTTCTTCTTTTAAAATGGATTCTATTTCTAATTTATTTATTTTCATTTGTGTGCTTCCTTTTTTTGTGGGAACGATTTACTTTTTTCTCCAATTGTGAAATACTCTCTTCTATATTATCCAGACGTAACTGGGTGGTATAATAAAATCCGCCGAAGTGAATGACCCAACTTCCAAGTAACGCAATGACACCCAAAAGAGTTGCAACTGTTTTTAAATCTAGTTTCATCACTTATAAGTAGTATCGTTCTCTTTGATTATGATTCGGTTCTTTCGCCTTTTCCTTTCTCCCGGACTATGGTTGTGACAAAATATTTTCATTGTCTCTATATCTGTGCCTCCGGGAGGAGTAATAAAGGGAAAGATCGCATGTACTGTTTGTGCCACAAAACAGCAATACATTCGGGCCGCAATAGATAGAGCTTCCCCCATATGTTGAAAGTAAGTTTCTCCCACATCATAAGGATGATCGGTGAAGAGATCATAAATTTTCTTAAAGAGTTTCATTTAAAATCCTACTTGCTTTTTATCTGCTGGGGTGTCCACAACATCTTTAAGAGTAAAGAAGGACGTGTCTTTCCACAAAGTAGATTCTACCATCCAATCGCCGGGATCGGCGGAAGCGTCTTCGCCAGTATATTGAATCCCGTCATAAACTGTAAATGCTTTTTCCCAATCAATGCCTCCTTCCGTTAGAGGAAATTGAGTTTGTAAAGATTTTAAATCTTCTTCAGTTTTAATAGTATAGACATTCGCGCCCGGTTTCGGCATTACCAGTGCACCCATATGAGATTGTTTCGCACCTAGTCCGCTTCCAGGAAGAAAGTCATTCCAGGGAGATGTGTAGAGATCTAAAGTCCTCTGGTACCCAGTGGCATCATCTACTTCTGTTCTTTGAATTTTGTGAGCACTAGAGGTCCAAATCCCTCCTGTCGGCTTGTCTTTGAGCTTAATCTTGTCCGGTCTATTTCTCACAGGATGAGGCGTAATATCCAATTCTTTTTTCTTAAATTGTCCACTTTTTTCTTTTTTCTCGTTCTCTGCGTTCCATATGCGCTCTTTTCTTTTAACTTTGTCGTCACAAATGCGCACCCTGGTCAAAACATCGCGATCTGCCATTTCTTCTTGACACTCCTTCTCCCACGCGATCCGGTAAGTAGATATATCATATTCATCCTTGAAGGCAAGATCGTCATCGTAGCGCATATCAAACATATATTCTACATGCGGATGAACAAACAGTTGATCGCCGAGAGTGCTTTGGCCTTCAGTTAAATACTGTCTCCACTGTTCCATTAAGAGTTTCATGTATCACCACCAACAGACTTCTTTCTTGTGCCGCCAGTTGTTATTTCCCACACTTTTAAATTTTTGTCATGCCTGATCAGTGCCGCAATGAACCTTCCTACACCAAACACTATTTCACCGTCAACCATAACAGAAGGCAAAGCAGAGTCTCCACTAAAGTCTTTGGCATAGTCAAAATACCTAGTAGGTTTTGGGTCATATGTTTTGTCTGGAATCACTTTCATGTCCCAGTTTTTATTAATTGTATCCACCACTTCTTTTGGAGTTCTTTCTATTGATCCCTCATTGTGTTCGTTTTGGAGCAGGGTTTTTAGCGGGATTGTTTGAGGTTTTTGATTGACTAATTGCCATTTGCCAAACCAATCTATATCTTCTTGGTTCGGATTGGGTCTTTCATCAATAATTTCTTTTTGTAACCCCTCTGGAAATCTGTTCAATATTTCTAACCATTCTTCACTAGATGATTCTTTTGCTTTTTCAATATCGATTGCATCCATTTTAGAATCGCCTTCGATTAAATATTGTCGCCATTGTTCCATTAATAGTTTCATTCTGGATCCCACGAACCGACAGAACTAGGATCTGCCAGATTTAAATTATAACCTTTTGCTTTTCTAAACTTCTCAAAGTATTTAGGCTCTTCTATATACTTGTTAATGACTCGGTAGAGGGGAAGTTGAAACCGGCGTTCTTGCTTATAGTAATCCTCTTCGTTCTCTTCGCCAAGCATTTTTTCTAAAAAGTTTATCCACATATCTCCATTCCAAAATTTATATTTTTTATAATCATTGGAATGAAGCGCCGCAAGCAACTTTTCATTGAATCTCGCCATTTCCATCCCGTAGTTGTAGGAAGTGAAATCAGTGTATTGAATTAAATCCTGTATATAGTCTACTACGGCATGCTCAATATCGTCCTGTGTGGCTCCCTTAAATGTTCTCTCTTTCTCGCCATCTTCGGGCGGAACGGATGAAATCTTTCCATCATTTGCCCATTCGATAAACCGTTTGATGGGAATTTCTGGGCCGTCGCTGCTCGCAGGATAAATGACTCCAGTTATATCCCCGGGCTCAATTTCATCGGCAACCATTGCTTGTAACTTGGTTGTCTTATCCCAAGCGCCGGCATCATCTAAGTCTCGAGACAAGCGCGCAAGGGGAAGTTCCGCAACAAATATAATTCCTTCCCCTCCCGCTTTTTGGGTGGAACGCGTGGTATACATTCCCGCCCTGTTTGGAGTGAAAGCAAAATAAGTCCCCGGGCTCGTATCTTTAAAATTTTTTCTATCTTCCGCGAACTTAAAGCCATTGTTAATAATATCCCAAAAATATGTAGTAGAAGTCCCATGATACACCACCGCCTCTTTATCGCGGCTTACTAGGACATCATATAGGTGTTGTGCAAAAGGATCGTCCAGAACATCTAATCGCAAAGACATTTCCTCAATCTTAACTTTTATATCTGCCTCCGGCATGCCTACAAGCTGCACCCCCAAAGTCTGCTGTAAAAGTTTCCATGCGCTGTCGTTGTCTTCGTCGCGTAGGAACTTTTCGAATTTATCGACTTCTTCATTTGGCGCATTCATATAGAATTTCATTACCTCTTCGGCTCCCAAGTTCCCTTTATACGTGGCTTCCTTTACTTGTCCGTAAAACCCTTGGTAGTCCCTCTCTTCTTCTTCACCGTCGGGGGATTCGAGCTGCTCGAGGGGAACTAGCCCTACGGGAGTGCCGAGCACACTAGCATCACGCCAACATGTAGATTCTACATCCCACATGCCCGGATCGCGGGATCCGATGGCGCCACTGGGTTTTCCGTAGTGAATGCCATCGTATTCTTTAAAGGCTTCCACCCAATCGATGCCTCGTTTTCCTAAAGGGAATTCATTATATAAAAATCTGAGATCTTCGTCGCTAGCGATGTGAAAAACCTTAGACGTACTAGGCTTAAAGAGAATGCCATGGGTGGACATCCACTTAGGCATATCAGTCATGAGCCATTCATTCCAATTTGAAGTCCACACTTTCTTGGGATTAGGATAGGGGAGCTTCCAAGCTGTGGAAGTCCAGAATCCTCCCAGAGGCTTATTAAACATGTGATCTGGACTGGGGTTTTCAACGGGAGGCGTTGTTTTTAACTTATCCATGGTACACGCGTCATCTTTGCATCCTTGCGGGATAAAAAGCTGATTTGGGGTAGAGAAAGGGCCCTCTACTTCTTTTAAAAATTTTCTATAGCGCTCAAAAAGAAAGTGCATCCTACTCCCTCTTGCTTTTCTCTGCTACGCGTTTTCGTTTCGATAGTTTATCTCTAATACACAAGTAGGAAAAAGTAAGTCCAAATACTACCACTGCATTAATTCCCGTAATGATCAAAAGATTCCCAGCTGCCTTCCAAATAGTATCCATTGACATTATTAATCTTCCTTAAAGGTGCGTGTAGTATATTGCGGGTTATCTTTAGCAAATTGAATTTCTTCACCTTCTTCGTCCATCATATCGTTAATCTCTTGACGGTTTTCATCGGCTATCAAGTTATTAAGCGCTTCACGTATCCCTTCCAACTCTTTGATTTCATCTTCCAGATGCCCCAATGCTTCTCGGGGATCGCCGTCTCCCGAATGTTTAGCAATATACTCGCCGAGAACGGCATCGTCAATTATGCTATTTGATCCTTCCCAATCTTCTGTCACAAGAAGTTTTGAAATTTCTTCCGTAATAATTTTTTTTAATGTTGCTCGTTGAATTCTCATTGTATTTATTTCCTAAATCTTTTAAAGCCCTCGGCTATATCTTTAAATGGATCTTCGATAGGTGCTCTAGGCATTTCGCGTTGAGCGCGTGGAACCAAAACCTTGTGATAGTATTCCGCTAGCTCTTGATATATGACTTCTTTATCATCCTGATCAATGTTTAAATTTGCTAAGAAATCATTCATCAGGCTGACATGTGGATCATCCCGATTGTCTGGATCTGCCGCCGTCTCCATTGATACCATATCTAGATCTTTCTTGAACGTGTCGACTGCTCTCTTTAAGTGATCGTCAAGTGACTCATAATCCTTACCCCGATGAGTCTTCGAGTCGTCGCCTTTGTGTCCAGTGTAATCTTCTTCACCGGGGCGAGTCACCGAAGGATCGCCTTCGTCATGAGTTTCTGCTAACTGATCGTCGACAAAATCTTCTGATGCAGAGCCCTTTCTATTTTTCCACTTCGATTGTGCTGCTTCGATGCCCTGATCCGCCAACTCAGGGCCCTTCGTCACCACATAGTCTATCACCATCTTCTTCACACTAGCTGGTAACGCGGCCCATGCTGCTTTCGCTGCGGCGCCTGCGCCTTCATTCAACTGATCGTCGACAAAATCTTGAGGGGCGTTTGGAAAGTTCTTCTCAACATATTTCTTCTTCAATTTTTTATCCTCTTTTGCTTGGTGTGCATTTCTTTTTCTTCGAGCCATTTCAGCCTCGTAAGCTGCTAATCGTTGCTCTTCGTCTTCCGCATAACCTTCTCCCATCAAGTCATCTTGATCTTTGATGGCTTGTGCCATGGCCCTTTTCTTAGCCGCTCGTTCTTCCGCCCAAGCTAGCTTTCTTTGCTTTTCTTTTTCTCGCCTTTCTTCTCGGCCGCTAGCGCGTTCTTCATCACTGAGTTCTGCGCTTGGAAAATTTTCATTTGGATCATGCTGATATTTGAGTGGTGCTTGATCTTCGCGATCCACAAAGCCAGCCTCCGGATCGGAAGTTTTATCACCAGGATGAAGAACGCCTCGCCTTCGCATGCCTCCGATTTCCTCCGCAATCATTTTCTTTATTGTTGATTTTTTAATCTTCATTTGTGAAACTCCTCTACAAATTCGACGTCGGGGGGTGATGATTCCATATGATAGTCGCTTTTCATCTGTTGGACGTCATGCAAGTAGAAGGAATATAATAGTTCGAAGGTAAATTTTATTACTTCGAACAACATCCTCATACCGTCATCATCACCTCTTCACCTCCATAACGATAATAAATAGTTTGCTATAACGTGATTTGAACTATTATAATCGCAATACAGAGCAATAAGCTAACGTATGTTTTGGGGGTTGGCGCTTCCCCAAGGAAAAAATAAGTCATGCCGCTAAAAACAATGGTGCCAATAGAGAACCCGAGGATGCGCACTGGCCATAATTTATTGTCGAAAGCTTCAAAGCCAATCCGAGTCGCCGTAATAAAAAGATATGCCATCGGAACCCCGAGGAGACACAGAAGAAAAACATTATCCCTAAAGCTTTTCCAGATAAGTTGCCCACTTGATTGGAGCCACACTAATATATGTCCCGTGAACATAAAAATGAAAAATTGTATTAGTTTCGCACTCAAAGTAAGATCCGGCAGTATTTTTTTCAGTAACTAAAGCTCGAACCACATCCACACTGGCGTTTTGCACCAGGATTGATGAATTTAAACCCTGAACTCATTAGTTCGCTTGTGTAATCCAGAGTAGCCCCTCTCAATAGAGTAGCACTGTGCCCGTCTATCACCACTCGTAGCCCGCTAATTTCGACAACCCAATCCCCATCATAGGTTTCAGTATCAAAATCTAATTTATATTGTAAGCCAGAACATCCCCCACCTTGGAGAGCCAACCGCAAATGAGCTTTGTCGTCGGTACGCTCACTTAAAGCCTTTTCGACGGCTAGCTCCGTTATAGTTACGGGAAATTCTTCTCTACACACATTCATGAAGTAGTTATATATATGGACGGATACGCGGGGATATTTTTATATATGACAATACTCATGGCAGGGTTGCATCTCCTCGTGTTTATACTCACACATGCTCCACTATAAGTATACTACAGGCTGAGATATGTGTCAAGCTTTTTCTATAAATTTATTGGCGCAAATTTTGCTCGTCCAATGTTTTTAAATTTTTATCAACTGGACAGATTTCATATTGATCATCGCCTACTGCCGACATTATAAACTTAAGTCCCTTAACGCTTATCAACATGCTTCTGTCCCATAAGCTAACATCTTCTACTTGAGCGGTACGACAACTGGTGCCACCTACGAAGGCGTTGATTTCTTTGTCGACAGTATTGATGGCGTAAGCGGGTAGTATGAACATCAGCGCGCCACACACATAACCGAAAACAAAGCCCTTCATTATACTAACTAGTGTTACAAATTTGACATTTCTAAATTTGGGAAATTTTCTTAGCAATATCTGACGTGTACCTGGGTGGTATACACTGAAAGCCCTCACGCTACAACATAGATTCGGGTATCCTCCCCCCCCTCCCCCTATGTCATTGAATTATATACTAAAACGAAGAGCGAAAAAAGAACAAAAAAAAGCACCCTTTCGGGTGCTCTCTTGATTTTATGTTTTTATTTAATGTTATTAGGCGGTTACAACGATCTTTTTGCCGTTGAAAGTAACCGCAACCTCTTGACCGCGTTCCACGTCGAGGATTGACAAGGGCAAGCGGATAAAAGGTGCTGAGTTTTTAACCTTTTGAACGCTGTAAAAGCGGGTTTCACCGTTAACAGGTTGTTGCTTACCGCGTCCTTTACCGGAAGAAGGGAACAAATCAGTAATTAATTCAGCTAGTTGGGAGGTTTCTAAACCCTTATCATCAAGCGAGCTAAGCGCCTGAGTAAACACCTTTTTTCCGGGGGTTTTACCAGCGTCGTCAATAAGATCGTTAATGCCGTCGGTGGAACCGATAAGGAAAGCAATTTCTAAGTCTTTGGAAGTTAAGCGTTTTTGAGTCATGATGTAAGTCCTTAATTTGACTGGGTTAAAAGAGATCACTTATGCGCGATCAACGTACCCCATTATAGCATTGATCGGTTGCAATGTCAACCCCTTGAACCGTGTTTATGTCGTTTTATCCGTAAGTACCTGATATTAAACAATTAATAATTTTATTTTTATCATCGCGGATCTGCCTAGATCCTATCGGCATGTCGCACGAAAAACGTAATAAAATCCATCACTTACGCTGCCCGCTAAGTCCTTGATATTGCGGGCAAAATTATAATTATTTAATCATTATTATTATATACTATATTGGCGCCAACCGTGTGAGTATTACCATACACTGATTCCCCAAGGTTCTCGCGAGCAATAGTAGCTAACATCTCATCCACCTCTTCACCTGCGTTATTATCTTTTAAAGAGACTGGTGTATCCCTGGGATTTAGTGTATTGTCTTTCATCACCATTCTAGCCCCATAAAGGAATATACCAATATTAGCTAAGATGGGGAGCATGACGATATACAACGGTACATCGAAGTATAGAAACATATAGAGGGCAAAAGAAGCCCATGCCATATCCTGGGAGATGTTTAACATTAAAACTTTTGTAAAAGTGTTGGTTTTCATAATAGTTGATCCTTCGTTACTATTGCTTTAAGGCAATTCCTAACATGTGTGAGGTTTGGGTTATCTTTATTGTCAATCGCCAAGTTGCGAAGCAACCAGCGCACATTCTTTTTCTTTTCTACGTTCCTTCTTGTATTGGGTACGTTGAAGTTCTCTAATAGCAATTCTACATGCTGTTCTAGTGTTAAGTCAATCATGTTTATTGTCCTTTTTCTTTTTCCCTTGACAAGTGCATTTTGAGGGTGTACTTGATCCCTTCCATTTTCTGCCTTTTTTGCTTTGGTTCTTTATACACTCAATTCCATTGTGTATTATATTTATATCTCTTTTGTGTTCCCTTACCATAAACATCCTTTTCGTTTTCGTTTACCTCGGTATAATACAGTTTTAATATTCGTAAGTGTTCCATTTGTAGGATCGTTTTCTTTTCGATTGCTTCAATTCTCTCTATGATCCTTGTTCGCTCCCCTACAGAAAGAGCATCACATTTCTTTTTCGCTTCTGGATTTAATACGTTTTTAATAATCATTTTCTTTTTCTTTTTTCTTTATTGGATATAAGTGCTTAAAGAGAGTAAAAACATTCCTAGTATGAATACCGCTGATACTGTACCTATTATAATATCTAACATCAAAGTCTTGGAAGTATCTTATCTGATTCGGTTCTCTTTTTGATTACCTTCTCATAGGCAACCTTACATAACTGATCAAACTCTTTTTCTGTAA
>Ga0080013_1003980_pt1 | contig 14894 bp, 9 predicted proteins | sample ETNvirenome_6_85_FD_69236 | JGI IMG/M metagenome (GOLD analysis project Ga0080013, IMG submission 69236) | Marine viral communities from the Pacific Ocean - ETNP_6_85 (SPADES assembly) (version 2) | ecosystem: Environmental > Aquatic > Marine > Oceanic | place: Pacific Ocean | collected 2013-06-19
CTTTAATCTTTGGCACCAACAGGTTGTTAATATCTTAACACAAAGTATTGAAGACAATGTTTATTCAATGATACATACCACACAAAACTCAAAGATGTACGCAATTTTGACAGCGTATGATGCAGCTCTTGGTGCAACTATTGAGGACGTAGAAAAAACATTAGAAGCTAGTAATCCGTAGAGGGCATGCAGGACTTATTAAATTAGGGTAGGAATGAAATGAAACATAAAAAATAAGGAGATAAAAATGTTTAAGAAAATTTTATTGGTTTTATCCTTATTATTCATATTTAGTTGTGAAGATAATATAGTTGAAGAGGAAACTTCAATGAAATTGTGGTTGAATGGTGAAGAGGTAGACGTAGAAGCAAATTATGAAAAAATAACAACTTATGGTGAAGAAGTTGAATATTTTAATGATGGAGATAGCACTACATATACTAAAAAGATATTAGTCATTCACTTTCAAAAAGATCCTGGTAGAGTAGAATTAACTAAAGAACACTATGCAGTAGTATTTACAGATTGGGAAGGTGATGCATCAAATGGATTACCGATAGATGAAGGTGAATATCTATGGCCAGCTCAATGTCCAGCATGTGCTAGAAAATGTATTCACGGCGCATCAAGCAAATGGGTGAGAATGGAAATCATTGGTAACTCAGATGTAGCAGTTGGTGGTATGGCTCGTATAGATAAGATACGTGAAAGTGGAGATACTTGGATAATAAGTGGTGAAGGTGAAGGAACATTTTTCAATCCATATATAGATGATAATATGACAGGTATAATAGAATTTAAAAATTTAAAAATAGAAACAGATTCAGAAGAATCACCGTATTATGATTACGGCGGGAGATAATAAATGTATGGTATGATAAATAAAGCAATAAGAACTTTAGTTACACGTGAAGCTGGAGAAGAAGTTTGGGAACAAGTTCTTGTAGCATCTGGAATAGATGAAGATGTTTATGAGGATTTAGAGGCATACGATGATGGAGTAACATTCTCATTAGTAGGAGCCACTTCAGAAACATTAGGACTTCCAGCATCAGATGTGTTAGAAATGTTCGGTGTTTATTGGGCAACAGATGTTGCACCAAAAGGATATGGAGATTATTTCAATGCGTTTGGTAATGACTTTAAGAGTTTTGTTTCTGGATTAGATGAGATGCATGTAAGAATTTCTCAAATGTTACCAAGTTTACAACCACCTTCATTTGATATAGAAGAACTTGGTGAGAATCATTTTAAGATACATTACAAATCTCCAAGAGAAGGTTTGGCACCATTAGCAATAGGAACATTAAAAGGAATAGCTCAACATTTTGGTGGTGAGGCAGACATAAAACAATTAGAATATAAAGGTACTGATGATCACGATGTGTTTGAGGTACGATTTAGTGAGAATTAATAATGAACGGAAAAAAGTTAGGTGAATTGTTATTACATGGAGATGTTTTAACTAAAAGACAACTTAATAAAGCTATTGCTATACAACAAGCAGGTGATGATAGAAAGTTAGGTGAGATTTTAGTTGAATTGGGATATATAATTGTAGATGATATTACAGATGTTATGATGCAACAGGCCTCTAAAGCACAGGCAGAAACGGAAAAATCAAAAAGAGATTTAGTATTATCACAACAAATTTTAAAAAGTAAAACAAAACCAAAACCAACACCAGTTGCACCAAAACCAACAGCATCTACACCACAACCAATAGACATAAGTGAAGATGCGATAATGAAAACAAAGTTTAAGTTAGACCTTAAAACAATAATTGCAGCAGCAGTTGGTATCTCATCTTTAGTTGGTATGTGGTATGCATTACAAGCAGACATACAAGAAGCAAAAGAGTTACCTAAAATTGGTAATATATATTCTCAAGAATATCCATCAAGACCAGAAGGATACAACTGGCCTCGTTCTTATGAACAATATAAAGAGAATGTGGAAGACCTTCAAGTTTCAGTAGATGAAGCATTAGATTTGTTAGATGAATATAAAGAAAAGATTGACGACCTTGAAAAAATGGTAACAGAATTAAGAGTGCAGATGGCTAACAAGAAGGATAAATAGTTATGAAATATAAAAAGTTAATATATTGGGTTTTAGGATTTATGTTATTTGTAGGCTGGACAGATTTAGTTTGGGGGCAAACAACTCGCCGAGCTTCTACAGTAGAAGTTATCAATGATGATAATTTTAAAAAGAAAACAGCTAAAGGGTTTGTATTAATTAAATTTACAGCACCTTATCAAATGAAAAAACTTGATACTAAATTATTTAATGGAATAAAAGGATTTGAGGGGTGTGTTATTCTTGAGGTAGATCGTTCAAGTGTTAAAAAAGCTGTTAAAAAACTTAGAATAAGAAATTATCCATCTTTAGTATTATTCCATAATGGAAAAAAGGTTGAAGTGTGGAAAGGTGATATGGACGGAGTGGTTGATGTAACTAATAAGGACATTAAAAAAGCAATATCAGATGCGATGGCGGGTGATGTATATTGATGGAGAAAAACAATGATTAAATTGAAAGGCATAATATATTGGTTACTTAGCATTATAATACTTTTGGGAAGTCCAGATATAACATTGGGTGGAAGTACCGAAAACGACTCAGAATTAAAAGTGGAAGAACAACAGAGAAAGAAAAAGAAGAAGAAAAAAAAGAAGAAAAAGAAGAAGAAGAAAAAGAAAAAAACGACTAAAAAGAAAAAGAAGAAAAAGAAAACAAAAAAACCTGCAGCAGCCGTTCCACATTTTAATAATATCTCAAAGGCCGATTTTACAAGTGGTAAACATAAACAACTTACAATACCTTATGTAGATGGTGGAGTTCAAAAATACGGTGTTGCAACTTATAATTCAGGACGATATGTAATTATGAGAGATATAGGTATAAATGCTGATGGTGCGACATATGATTATTGGAAAGGAAAGTAGGGGAATTCACAATGCTTCAACTTAATTCATATCATCAATCTATAATAGACGAAATTTCAGGGTTACAAGAGAGAATTAGTACTAAATCTTATTTGGATACAGCAAAGGAGATTAGAGATAGTTATAAGGTTAGCCCTAAGATTAAAATAACTACTGGAAAAACTAAAGGTGACTATAATTGGAAATCAGATACAATAAATTTAAGACCTAATTACAAAAATTTAACCGAATTTGTAATGTCAGTGTTACACGAAACACATCATGCTATGATGAGAAAAAAATATGGGTCTAAAAAATATGAACAAATGTATTTAATGAGTGGTGAGATGGCAGTAGCGGCTGGTGGTGATTTTCATGACGATAATACTTTTGAAGAAGAAGCAGAAAAGTGGGCTAAAAAAGAACTATCTAAATGGATAAAAAAAAACAAGTAATTTGGGTTTTGTTTAACATATTTAATAGTAAGGTTATTTATACTGCATGGAAACATATAGATAGAGAACCATTTGGAGAATTAAAGGTTATAAGAGCGAATGCCAAACAAAACTCGTAGTGCTAAAGCAAAAGGTCGAAGATTACAAAACCAAGTAAGAGACCTTTTATTAGAAACATTCAAAGATGAATTAGAACCAGATGATATTCGTTCGCAAATTATGGGAATGAGTGGAGAAGACATAGTTTTATCACCCGCAGCCCGTAAGTTATTTCCATTTTCGGTTGAATGTAAAAACCAAGAACGTTTGAATATATGGGAGGCTTTAATTCAAGCTGAAGATAATAGTGGCAAACATGCACCGTTACTTATATTCAAAAGAAATCGTTCAAAAACATACGCAGTACTTGAATTTAAGGAGTTATTAAAACTATTAGAAGAAAACTATTAGATGGAAAAGATAGTTAATTTATTAGACAGAGTAATAAATAGTAAAGGTTATAAACTCAAAAAAGCTAATGAGTATTTATGGTATTGTCCATTTCACTCACATCATAAACCTAAACTACAAATAAATATACAAACTCAAAAATGGCATTGTTGGGTATGTGATGCTAAGGGTAGAAAATTATATCAATTATTTAAAAAAGTATCTACTCCAAATAAATATTTTGAAGAATTAAATGAAATTTACGATGATTATGTATCATATGAAAAGGTACAAAAGTCAGGTAAATTGACTGGTTTACCAAAAGAATTTTTTCCGTTATGGAGACAGAGTGAGAGTCCAATTTATAGACAAGCACGTAGTTTTCTCAGTAGACGGGGGATTCATTATACAGATATTTTAAAATATAATATTGGTTATTGTGACAGAGGAATTTATACAAATAGAGTAGTTATACCATCATATAATGAAAACGGAGACTTGAATTATTTTGTAGGTAGGGACATTTATGGTAGTAAATTTAAATATAAAAATCCTCCTGTATCAAGAGATATAATTGGTTTTGATTTTTATATAAACTGGGATGAACCAATTGTTTTATGTGAAGGTCCGTTTGATGCTATAGCTATTAAAAGAAATGCTATACCCTTATTTGGTAAAGTTATATTACCAAAATTAAAAAAGAAGATATATGAAAAGAAAGTTAAAGAGATTTATGTGGTTTTAGATAAAGACGCTAGAAAAGATTCTATAAAAATTGTAGATGAGTTTATGAGAGAAGATATTAATGTTTACTTTGTAGAACTATCTGATAAAGACCCTTCTGATTTAGGGTTTAACAGATGTATTGACTTAATAAAAAGAACACATAAAACAGAATTTTTAGACCTTATAAAACATAAATTATTGTGGTAAAAGATATAATAAAAGTACCTTTTAATGAATTAAAATATATCCATCACATATCAGACATTCAAATTCGTAATCTTAAACGACATAAAGAATACGAAGAAGTATTTGAGCGTCTATATGATAAAATATCAGAACATAGAGATAATGCTTTGGTATATATAGGTGGAGATATAGCCCATTCAAAAACAGATATGTCGCCTGAGTTGGTTGACCAACTATCTAGACTATTATCTAATTTATCAGACATATGCCCCACTGTAATAATTACAGGAAATCACGACTGTAATTTAAATAACTTATCACGTCTTGATGTATTATCACCAATAGTTAAAAATCTAAAACATCCAAATCTTCATTATCTTAAAAATACGGGAGTGTATAAATGTGCAGATGTATCCTTGGTGGTTTGGGATATATGGGATAATCAAGAAGATTATATAGAAGCTAAGGATGTAGAAGGAGATACTAAGATTGTTTTATTTCACGGTACAGTTGATAGAGCTCAAACAGATTTGGGATTTAAACTACCCTCAGATGTTCACATAGATAAGTTTAAGGGATATGATTTAGGATTATTAGGTGATATACATAAAAGACAATTTCTTAATGAAGAAAAGACAGTAGCTTATTGTGGTTCTTTGGTACAACAGAATCATGGTGAGAGTGTAGGTCATGGTTATTTGTTGTGGGATGTATTAAAAAGAAAATCAAAGTATATAGAAGTACCAAATGACTATGGTTATTACACTCTTGATATTGATAGTGGAAATGTCCCAAATGTAGATAATTTACCAAAGAAAGCACGATTGAGAGTTAGAATTTCTAACACAGACGCTGTACAACTTAAAAAAGCTTTGACAATTATTTATAGGAAATATGGTATTAAAGAAGTTGTTGTTAGTAGAACTGATAGACTTGGTGTTGATAGAGTAAGAGGAGACCGTATAAATATTGGTGATATTACAAACTCTGATTATCAATATGATTTGATAAAAGATTATTTACATAGGAATTATGTATTACCCGAAGAAATTTTATTAAAAATAAAAAAGATAAATGATGAATTAAATTCTATATTACCTGAAGAAGAAGTATCGAGAAATGTTAGTTGGCGGTTAAAGGTATTTGAGTTTGATAACTTGTTTTCTTATGGTGAAAGTAATATAGTAGACTTCTCAAAATTAAATGGTATTGTTGGTTTATTCGCTCCTAACGCGACAGGTAAATCTTCATTATTGGATGCTCTGTCATTTTGTCTGTTTGATACAACATCACGAGCTTTTAAAGCAAGTAGTATTTTAAACAACAAACGAAAAAAGTTTAGTTGTAGGGTAAATTTTGAAATAAATGGATTGAATTACTATATCACAAGAACTGGTAAAAAATTAAATAATGAACACGTAAAAGTAGATGTAGATTTTTATATGATAGACGAGACGGGAGAGAAAGTATCACTTAATGGAGACCAACGAAGAACAACAAATTTTAATATTAGAAGAGTTATTGGGACATACGAAGATTTCATTCTTACAACCTTATCATCTCAGAATAACTCTACGGTGTTTATAGATAAGACACAAAAAGAAAGAAAAGAATTGTTAGCACAGTTTATGGGTATTGGAGTGTTTGATAAATTATATACGTTGGCTCATGAAGAAATATATGAAGTGTCAACTTTATTAAAGGATTTTAAAAAAACAAATTATTCAAAAGAATTAGTTGAAATAGATAGTGAGATAGATTCTTTTAGGATAGAGTATGACTCTTTAATAGTTGTAAAGAATGATTTGATTGAAGAGGATAGACAACTAAGTAAAGATATTCTTGAAATTACTAAAAAATTAAAACCCGTAGATGATGCTATAACTGATATAGAACAACTAAAGATAGATAAACATACTTTCAAGGACGAACTTCAAAACATTGAAGAAACTATAACAGAAATAGAAAGTAAAACAGAAGTCAATGGATTGAAAGAAGATGAGTTGAGAGAAAAAATAGAAAGTTATACAGATGATAATATCAATAAAAAATATTTGGAATTACAACAGAATGAACAGAATAAATCAGATATAAAAATAGAAATAGATAAATTAAAGATAGATGTAAAACATAAACTCGATAAAATAAATACTTTGGGTAATCTTAAATATGACTCGAATTGTGAATATTGTATGAGTAATCCGTTTACACTCGATGCTATAAAAACAAAAAATGAGTTAGAAGTGGACAAAAAACTAGCTAACGAATATGTAGACAAATTTGATACTTTGGAAAATGAAATAAATCATATACAACATATACGAGATAAAAAATTCGATTTAGATAACTCATTAGAAACATTACAGAGTATAGAGAGTCAGAATTTAAAATATATTTCACAACAGACTTTGATGTTGGAAAAGAAAAATAACACTATAAAACAAATAAACTTATTGGAAGAAAAGATAATAAAATATTTTACTCAGGAAAAGGATATAAAATATAATAAAGAACTAGAAGATGATATTGAAGATTTAAAAGAAACAATAGATAATTTGGTTACACTTATTAGTGAACATGAGGATAAAATAAATACGGTACACGGTACGATTAAAATTGGTGAAACAAAAAAACAAAATATAATAGATACTATTAATAGGGTAGAAAAATTAGAAGATAAGTTTAAAGCTTATGAATATTACTTAGATGCTGTAAAACGAGATGGTGTACCTTATGAACTAATTACTAAAGCGTTACCAACTATTGAAGGTGAAGTAAATAATATATTATCACAAATAGTTGATTTTGGTATTATTTTAGAAATGGATGGTAAGAATATCAATACACATCTTGTATATGATAATGATAATTTATGGCCACTTGAACTAAGTAGTGGTATGGAACGGTTTATAAGTTCATTAGCTATTCGTGTGGGATTAATTAATGTATCTAACTTACCACGAAGTAACTTTTTAGCTATTGATGAGGGTTGGGGAACTATGGACTCGGATAATTTAAATTCAGTATATCAACTATTCCAATATCTCAAATCACAATTTCAGTTCACATTGATTGTTTCACATATTGATACTATGAGAGATGCTGTTGATAGTTTAGTTGAAATTACTAAATATAAAAATTATAGTAGTATTAAATACGTTTAACTGGTAATCTTCTTCCTAAATCAACCCCACTAGTTCCCATACCTTTAGTAGTACATTCCACCTGAGAATTTAATTTATAAAGCTGATTTGTTATAACTGCAGACATTGTAGTATAATTTGTTTCAGCATACTCTCTTAACCAATCTACCAAATCTGGTGGTAATGTAAAGCTATATTTCTTTTTCATACCGATAATATCCCTACTTTATCCATATAATAAATATAGAATATTTCCAAATTCAATATTTATAGTTGATGAGTTCCATTAAATATCTTAGGAGAAATATAATTGGGTGTATTTAAACGGAAGATAGCTTTAAGAAATCTACATCTTGTAGATGTTCTTGTTGAAGATACCAATAATGACTATTTTCAAGTATTAGAAGCTCCTGATGTTTTACCACAGGGTAAGAGTTCAGCTCTTATAGCTGGTTCTCAATTTCTTAAAAGAGAGACAGATGTTCTTGTAGAAATGATAACCACTCCAGATGATTCTGCTGATATACAATCAATATTTGCTAATCCAGTAAGAGGTTATTTAGAAGGTAATGCAAGAAGGATATCTTTTGAAATTTATCCTGAAGACCACGTATTACCTGACCAGATGACAGTTATGTTAACTGTTCTTGGTGAGTTAGATAGAGATAAGGTAAATTTTAATATTCCAGAAAGATATAGAGATGTATATAATGTAAGATTTCAAAAGGCATTTAATGTAAATTTAAATATTCCTAATACAGCTCCCATTCTCTTTTTGTCTCATCCAAGATTGTATGTGAATGAAACTATCATTCCAGAGATAAGACCATCTGAGGGAATTTTTGATATACCTAAAATTTGGACAGGTTCTTTAGCTGGACAAAGAGCTCCAGACTTTAAACCATATCTATTAAATCCTTCTGCTGTAAGACCAGTGTCAGCAGATATTGAAACTAAGACAGGTCCATTTTCAAGTTTACGTGGACAAATAAGAAACAGACAATTTAGAGTAGATTTTAAAACTGGACAAGAAGTTGGACCCATAGTAAAAAGAACTTGGACGTTTGGTGATAATGATACTACACCAGGTACTTTAATTACAACAGGTTCATCTGAAGTTACTAAAATTTATACTAAACCTGGAAATTATGAAGCCAAGTTAGTAGTTAGAAGTCCAGTTGGTCAAAATAATAAAGATTTTACTACTGTTGTAGTTGATGCCCCAAACGCAGCATCATCCAGTTTTGAAATAGTAACAAAGGGTGTACCAGATATTTCTTTTACTAGTTCATATGACAGTATTACGAATTCTATTACTACTATGAGCTTGGATGGTACATTAGGTCCTTCAACAGTAAGATTTAGAGACGGTACAACAAATGTTGATTATGGGTGTAGTCATAATGTAGATAGTACAGACCCACAGACGGGTAGACGAGAAGCAGTGACTCCTGAAGGTAATTATCATACCAGAGAATGTAATAGAGCAGATACTTTTTATAGTTGGTCTTTTGGTGATGGTAAGTTTTCGGCGGATAGAAATCCAATACATAAGTTTTTGTCACATAGCTATGGTGACGGAGGTGGAGGAGCAAGTGGTAATGCTTATTCAATAAGACAAACTGTAGTTAATAATAATAATTTAGCTTCATCAAAATTTGATAGAAAAATTTTAGTTGTACCACAAGCTCCAGCAGCAGCCTTTAGTGGTTCTAATAACGCGGGAACTTCAGCACCATTTACAGCCTCGTTTACAAACACTTCTGTAAGTCATTCATCTGGAATAACTTTGACTTATGCGTGGACTGCTACTAATGGGTCATTTGTTGGGGGTACTTCATCAACTTCAACACATCCACAAATATATTATAGTGAAGATGGTACGTATGATGTAGCTTTAAAAGTTACTGACCAACATGGTAGGACAGATACAAACACTAAAGAAAAAGTAGTAACTTCTACAGCAGAACCACAAGCATCATTTGATATGTCTTGGCCTCATGTGTTAAAAGGTACAACAGTTACTTTTAAAAATACTTCTATTAATGCTGCAACGTATGAGTGGAGTTTTGGTGATGGTAATACGTCTGCAAGTACATCAGCTACTGTTACACACCAATATACTTCTGTAGGTTCGGTTACACCCCAATTAGTAGCTATAAGTTCTGGTGGTGTTAGAAGTGCAGTTAAGAGAGGTATAACATTAAATATATTCGGGTTCGGTCCAACAGCAAATTTCTCTGTTTCAGCTACAGCTGTTACATCAAGTTTAGATACAGTTACTATAGTTGATTCATCTACTGCAGCAGATAATGGGTTTGGGAATCCTGTTCTCGGTCCTGGAGGGGTGTCACTAGACTGGGGTGATGGTACATTAGAAGGTGGGGTTGGTGCACAAGGTTCAACATTTAAACACGTATATAATACATCAGGAACTTATTTAGCTGCATTAACTGCTACGGATAGTACAGGAATAACTGGTAGAAAAACTCAAACAATAACAGTCGTTAATCCTGCAGTAGCGCCCACAGCAGTTATTACACCAAGTACGACAACGGCACCCGATAATAAAAGTTATATTGGTATAACTCCACATGAAATAGCTTGTGAAGCAAAAAATTCAACTGGAGTTATTAATGAATATACATGGTCTTTCGGTGATGGTAGAACTGGATATGGTACAACTGCTAGTCATACTTATGATGTACCTGAGACATATACATTAAGTTTGACAGTTAAAGGACCTGGTGGTAGTAATACAGCCACTACTACTGTAGATGTTAAACCAGACAATCTTACTAACTCTGATGTAGATTTAGATGAAGTAGACTCCGACGCGGAAGATCAAACCCAAGATGACCAATCTAGTACTGGTGGTGGTGGGGGCGGTGGTTCTAGTGAAACTGGTGATGAAGAGGGAGGAGATGAAACTATGTTTGTGGCATCACCTCTGATAGATAAGTATACAATTAGGAGTGTAGCTAATAGTGGAACGGGTGATGGCCCTGCAGGCAAAAAAGGTCCAGAGTTTATATCACCGATGAGAGGGGGTACTGTTACAGTACCGATTGCTGGTAGGATGACTGGATTCGCTACTTCTGATGTAACAGATGGAAAAGTTCAACTTAGGTCGCAACCGTATACATTTACTGTACGTAGGATAGGTTCTAATCCTCAAGGTAGTTGGTTAGTACCAAATCAACCACCTGTAGTTACAAATAAAATAAATGAAACTCAATTTATGGAATGGACAGACTTCACAAATTCACCAGCCACCATGAGTTATATACAACCTACTTCTATGTCCTATGATATAATCAATAATAGGTCATATGCAGATATCAGATTTACAAATTTAAGAACTTTTTCAGGTGATATAAAAGGTGTTAAAGTTTATTATAAACCAGTTGGTGATATAGGCAATTATACGTTATTAGTAGATGCTCCTTTAGAAGCGAGAGAAGTATTGGTTGATCCATTTTCATTAAGTGGGTTTGTAAGAACAGGTAATTTTAAAGACCAACCACATTTAAGTAAATACTGGAGAGTAAAACAGGGAGCTAATGCTGGGTATTATCGTGGTAATGAAACTGGTACAACTATAACAAGTGCATACAGTAATTTACCTCTTGATTCATTTTATTTATCAGGTTCTAATAGAGAAATAGGTCATGCTGTAACAGGTTATATATCAAATCCATCGGCTTCTTTTAAATTAGTAGATGGTGTAGATTATGCATTAAGAACGAGACTTGATTATGTAAGGACTGATAAAGTAGTAAAAAAGGATACAGGTAATGAAACTCCACAAGAAGCAGAAATATCTTTTTATGTATCGGGTTCTGGAATTAAATACTTTAATCCTGAAGATGGAACAGAAGATCCTTATGGAAAACTGATAGGAACATACAAGGTTGATAAAGGAGAAAGTGCAGGTTCATTGGAAGGAGTAACTGAAGCATTATTTAGAACAAATTATAGTAGAAAAGCTATATTACAAGTTGTAGTTAAGTCTGGTAGGTGGTTTATTAGAGATATATCAATAAAACCAGCTAAGGAAACAGGTTTTCATCCCAATTATTCAAGAATAATTCAAGGAACTCCTCAAATGCAGAGGAGACCTCAACAGTTCAAATTTAAGGCTGAGTTTTATGATGCATCTGGAAGGATAGCGAGAACAAAGACTAGAGAACGAGAAATAAAACAATTTGATGGTAACAATGTTGTAGTAACAGGACTTGATAATATTATTAGTGGTTCTATGACTATTGGTAGTTCCATAGCTAATGGTATAGAGATGGCTGGTTTTGGGTCAGGTTATCTTAGGACTGTTGGTTATCTTGGTTTTAACAAAGCAACTAGTGGTCAAGGCCCCCCTGGTATATTAATGTGGAGTGGTTCTGTTTTAAGTGGAAGTGATGACGATTACAATGGTGTTGGTTTAGAACTACACGCTGGTGGTGATAAAGGTTCATTAAGATTTAGGTCAGATAAAAGTTTATTTGAAGTAAAAGCAAAGTCATTCTTTTTAGGTAGTCCAGCTCAATATGTTAGTGGTTCTGGAGGTTTATTAGAAGTATCATCATCTAATTTTCTTTTAGATACTGGTGGTAATGTAACTATGGGTGGTAAGGTTACAGCTACTGAAGGTAATATAGCTGGTTGGTTAATTAAAACAGGTTCGGCTGGACAATCAGTATTAAGTGGTTCTAATGTAACTCTTGATGCTGGTGGAGCAGCTCTTTATATGTCTAACCGAGGACCTGGTACAGATACAACAGCAGCCTTTCCACAATTAAGAAATGAATATTATGTAGATTTTACACCGACTGGTTCTTCACCAACATCCTCTGATTACTATATAAAAATGGGACCGAATTTCGGAGTAGATAAGGATGGTGTATTATTCGCAAGTGGAGCTACATTCAAAGGTACTATTACAGCAAGTGCAGGATTAATAGGTGGATTTACAACTGACGATGATGCATTTTATACAGGTACTAAAAATCAACCGAATTTCTTTATAAGTGGAGCAGCGGTTGGTGATACCATATCAAACAAAAGTCATTTAACTATTTCATCATCAGGATTTGCTGTTACTCGTGAAGGAACTTTAAAAGCTAATAAAGGAACGGTGGGTGGATGGACACTAACTGGTGACCAAATAACCAGTAGTAATTTAATTATTCATAGTGAAGGTAGATTAGAAACAACAAACTTTGCATCTAATGTAAAGGGTTGGAGAATATCAGCACTTGGTAATGGTTCGGCTGAATTTGAAAATGTAAGAGTTAGAGGTACATTATCTACAGCGGTATTTGAGAAAGAAACTGTAAATGCTGTTGGTGGACAGTTATATGTAGCAAACTCTACGGCTCTTAGTCAATCTTCAGTAACAGCAACAGATACTACTATGAGTGTTGATAACTCAAGTGGGTTTGTAGCAAACGAAATATTATCTATTAAGAAAGTTCATGATACAGGATTTAATACTGAGTATATAAAAGTTCAAAGTGCTTCAAGAAATAGTCCAGCAAGTGATACAGATTTATCAGGTAAGTTGTATGTTGTAAGAGGATATTCAGGTTCAGTACCTACAACTACAAGTTCTCTTGGAGATGCAGCTGGAGCGGCAACAACATACGAACCAGGTCAAGTACTCGTATCTACTGGTAAATCTGGTAGTGGTTATATTAGATTAAATGCTAATCCAAGTGATACCACTACACCATATATTGATATTGTAGAAAGAACGGGTAGTGCTATTTATGATGTTTCATTAAAAGCTCGTCTTGGTGATTTGAGTGGATTATCCTCAGCTCAAGTTGGTGGGAGTCCAGGGTTTGGTTTATATAGTCAAAATGTTTTCTTAACAGGAACTATTAAATCAGCAGCTGGACAGATTGGTGGTTGGGCAATAGGGGCTACATCTTTGTCAAGTTCAAATATTGCTTTTGATTCTAGTAACGAAAGAATTACTATAGGTTCAAAAGCCAGTTTAACTGATAGTAATACTGGACTTTATTTAGGAACAGATGGAATGGCATTAGGAGCGAGTTCTGTATTTAAAGTTACTGCAGCTGGAGCACTAACTGCGACATCAGCGACTATAACTGGAGTAGTTACTGCAAATACAGGTTATATTGGTGGAACAAGTGGTTGGACTATAGCCTCAGGTAAAATTACTGCAGCTGGTATTGGAGTTGCGACTACAACGGGTGATGGTACTTATGCATTTTGGGCAGGAGATAATACACCCGCAAGTGCTGAATTTAGAGTTACTCACGCCGGAGCCTTAGTTGCATCATCAGCAACTGTTTCTGGACAAATAAATGCTAGTTCGGGAACATTTAGTGGTGGAATAACTTTAAGTGGTAATCTTACTGCAGGTGGTGCTAAGTTTGGAACGGACGTTCAGTCTACTAATGATGGTATTTATCTTGATGCTAATAACCATTGGTATGATAGTGGAGCTTTAACAACAAATAATATTACAGCTACTGGTGGTACAGTTGGTGGATTTACACTTGGTGCAAACACATTAACTACTACTGGAGCTGGTATCGGTAAAACTGGTCAAAACCAAGCATTTTGGGCAGGAAGTGATACACAAAATTCCGCTGAATTTAGAGTTACTCACGCTGGAGCCTTATATGCATCATCAGCAACTGTTACTGGACAAATAAATGCTAGTTCGGGAACATTTAGTGGTGGAATAACTTTAAGTGGTAATCTTACTGCAGGCGGTGCTAAGTTTGGAACGAACGTTCAGTCTACTAATGATGGTATTTGGTTAGATTCAACTAATCATTGGTATGATAGTGGAGCTTTAACAACAAATAATATTACAGCAACTGGTGGTACAGTTGGTGGATTTACAATTGGAACAAATACTTTAACTACTACTGGAGCAGGATTTGGGAAAACTGGTCAAAACCAAGCATTTTGGGCAGGAAGTGATACACAAAATTCCGCTGAATTTAGAGTTACTCACGCTGGAGCCTTATATGCATCATCAGCAACTG
>Ga0080013_1003982_pt1 | contig 14891 bp, 21 predicted proteins | sample ETNvirenome_6_85_FD_69236 | JGI IMG/M metagenome (GOLD analysis project Ga0080013, IMG submission 69236) | Marine viral communities from the Pacific Ocean - ETNP_6_85 (SPADES assembly) (version 2) | ecosystem: Environmental > Aquatic > Marine > Oceanic | place: Pacific Ocean | collected 2013-06-19
CATCAACACTGTTACCAAACATTTCTGATGAAGATGCTTGATATACTTTAATGGATGGATCTATAATCCTTACAGCTTCGAGCAAGTTTAACGTACCCAGGCCAGTGCTTAGTGATGTATAGACAGGTTGATCGAAGCTAATTCGAACATGTGACTGCGCAGCTAGGTTGTAAATTTCTGTTGGTTTGGATTTATGAACTGCATTGGTTAAAGAAGATTGATCACATAAATCTGCATAAATTAAATTGTCCTTAATTTCGTTATAAACATTATCCAATCTAGCGGTTTGATTTTCAGAGACTGAATTACGTTTAATAGTACCATAGACTTCGTATCCTTTATCTAGCAAAAACTCAGCTAGATATGAACCATCTTGGCCGTTAATCCCTGTAATTAATGCTCTGTTTTCTCGCACTTGCATAATTTTTATTAAACCACTCTACTGTTTCTTCTAAACCTTCTCTTAACCCTGTAAATTTAAAATCAGGAAATAGTTCCTGTATTTTAGAATTATCAGTTGGCTTTCTATATTGACCATCGGGTTTATCTTTGTCCCAGACAACTTTACCTTCAAATTTAAAGATGTCTACCAACATATCAACAACTTCTTTAATAGAAACTTCACAACTAGTAGATAATATCACAGGCTCAGTTTCATTGTATTTATCGAGTAATTTTTCAGTTAATTTTGCAACATCTTTTGCAAAAATAAACTCTCTTAGTGGTTTTCCAGTACCCCAGACTTCAAAATCTCTATCAAAGTTTTTCGATATATACATTTTATGGATAAGCATAGGAATTACATGTCCATGCTCTAAGGAAAAGTTATCGCCCGGTCCGAAAATATTAGTTGGAATTACACAGAAATAATTTTTATCATACTGCTCGTTAATAGCTCTAATTTGAACTTCAGCCATTCTCTTAGCATAAGCATACCCAAAATTAGATTCATGCGGTGGTCCATCGTGTAAATATTGAGGTCTTATTGGATAGCTTACCTGGTTATGAGGAAAAATGCACGTAGTTAAAAAACATGCCAATCTATCTACATTATAAAGCCGACTATTTTCAATAACATTTGTATTAATACAGATATTTTCATAAAAATAATCAGCTTTATATAGCATATTAGAACCTAGCCCGCCTACTCTTGCCGCTGTATGTATAACTCGGTTGGGTTTGTGTTCTTCAAACAACTTTTTTGTCTCTTCGTTAGATACAAGATCACAATCTTTAGAAGATACCTTAATAAAATCTTCATTAAAATGGCTTCCTACTAACCCAGTTCCTCCTGTTACTAGTGTACTCATAAAATTATCTTTGTTGTAGCAATCCACTGATCTTTAGTCTCCATACTAAAAGCAGTTACTGCCGCATTCATAAATTTTTCAACTTGCTCGTCTGTAAGCTTTGAAGAATAAGCAAAGCCTGGTGCTTTCTTACCGGCATTAATATTAATCCCGGTATGGCCTAGAGCTACACCATCTTTACTATAAGCAATAGATACACTTACTTTTCCTCTATCATACTTCCTATCGTCGCTTCCTATAAACGTATCGCTCACCATCACGTCATCACCATCCATACTAATAGGTACTTGAATAAGTTGTCCTAAAAGAGATGCTAAGGTAGTATTAAAGAGGCGTTGAAAGGAGACTGCACCAAGAGGACACATTCCAGGAATCTCCCAACAAAAGTTAATAGCATCATCTGAATGAATGAAATCTTTAGCCAACGTATCTTCCAGATCAATAAGATTGTCGCTTACATACATAGGGGCTCTAAAAGCAACGATATTACCGTAAGGTGAAACGTCTTTCCGAAAAAGTTTGTAAGCAAATCGATCATGAATTAGGTCACCATTATATACTTGTTGATCAATAATCATATAACAATTTTATAAGCTAACGTTAGTTAATCAACTATATTAGAAAGCCCTATTTCTTCAAAAAAGTCTTCTAAATAATAATTCATCTTTTTAAATTTCTTGTCTGCCGCATTAGAAAGATCATGAAGTAATAATCCGAACTCTAATTCCTTATAGTGAGGTAACATGCTGGGTGTTACTTGTTGAATGGGTATGCACCCTAATTCTAAAGCTTCATAAAATCTCAAATTTAAAAAGTCACCAGTACCTAAAGGATTAATAACATACTTATATTTCGATAAAATATCTAGATATTCTTGATAGGTATATTTTCTATCTGTAACTATAATGTCTAACCTATCTCGAAAAGCTGGGTCGCTTTTCAGTTGTTGTAAAGTTTCCTGTCTTCTATAATACTGACTTCCGTTTGCTTGACCTATAAAAACCGCCTTTTCAATTTTTTCTTTATTATTATTAATAAGTTTAGTGTCTTTTGATAAGAGCTGTTTATTTAAAATTCCGTTTTTAAGTTTTCTGTCTTCTATATCACTAAAAAGCTGAATAAGGTTGTTAAAAGTTTCTAGTTTATTCTGATGGTCGGCATTCCATGGAAATTGACTGCTATAGATTTTTTCAAAATTAAAAACTAAAACTTTAATATTTAAATCATTAACCTTTTGAATAAAGCTGTCTTTCTTCCATACTTCTGTATGTGGAATAAAGTGCTCATCGACAATAAAGACGTAATCAAGACCGTCTAATTGTTCAGTCCTTTCTATGTCTTTAAAGGTGCTACCTTTAAAATAATTTTGTAAGGCTTTTCTATAATTATTAAACAAAAGATGACCTACTATATTAACGTCGTCTTGGCATATAATACCTATTTTTCTTATTTTTGAAGAAGTGCCCATGTAATTACCGGATTTTCAATTTCATTTAACCCGGGGTTTTTTAGCTGTCTATAATCACTCCACCCTGGGTCTCTAGTCCAGAGTTTCACTAAATATTCTTCATTGCCCCATTGACCTATTTCTCTTATTTTATATCCGTTCTCTTCTGCTAAAGCAGCTAATCCCATTGGAGTGAAGCCTGTATAAAAATGAAAAGGTTCGCTATGCGGAGCGTTACACGCCGGGACGTTAATAAATAAATAACCTTCAGGAGCTAAATGTTTTTTAATGCTTGCTAAGCATTTACTTGGATTATATACATGCTCAAGCGTTTGAGAAAGTATACAAAAATCAAAATCTTTATGGCTTAGCTGTAAATTATGTAAATCGTATTTTTCAGTGCTGTCTTCGTAATTAACGTTAAGGTAACTCTTATACAACCCTTTTAAATATTCTAACTCCGGATCCTCTTCACCATTAAAAATAAGTAATTTATCAATCTGAAAGTTGTATTTTTCTATATATGTCTCAAACTCTAGTAATGATATAATACGTGGAAAATCTTTATCTTCCCATCTCCAGTTTTTATTATTCTTCTCAATTGGAAGGGGTATATATCTATGCTTGTACTCATCTGTATAGTTTATCTTAACAAACTTTTCATAAAGCTCTTCGATTTTTTCATGACTTAGTTGCATATTATATAGTATATATGTTATTGTTGTAAAATTTCTATATCTTCTTTTGTTAAGACATAGGATCCGAGCTTTGTAACAGCATACCCTGCAAATTTATTAGCTATTTTTATAGATTGTTCTATATTTTTATTTTTAGTATATCCAAAAACTAATGAAGCTAAGAAAATATCTCCAGCTCCACATACATCATACACATCTACTTTTTTTGTTTTAAACACTTTACCGTTATAAGATGCTCCACCGTCTCCTAATGTTACAATTAGCTCACTACACCTAGTAATATTTTTTATATTTTGTGATTCAAATTTATTTATTTTAATAAAGCTGTTTTTAAAACACGATAAATCGGGTTTTTTTGAATCAACAAATACAGGTTTATCTTTATACAAGCTACATAACTGCACTGCAACATCATCTGTTATAAACCCTTTATCATAATCGCTTATAACAAGTATATCGTAATCATCTTCTATTTCTCCTATATTAAATTTCTTTACCTCCATCTCGCTTACATCATAACGCAGAAGTTGTTGTTTATATGTTAGATCTACAAGTCTATGCTTTTGTATATTTCCGTTACCTTTAAAATGCGTTACATCTAAGCCAAAGTTCTTTAAATTTAAAAATACATTAGAGCTCATCCCAGCTCTAACTTCAGAATATTCTTCATCTAATATTGGGACCGGCGCTTCATGATTTAACCTTCTGCACCTACCAAAATGATATATATCATGACATGTATCGCCTACTAGTAATATTTTCATGCTTTTGATTTAATTTTAGATATTATATCTGAGCTTGCATATTCACCAACGCGTGGAAGAAATCTAACTTCTTTAGCAATGTCAGCGCCTATTACCTCTTTTTCTCTCCAATCGTCTCCTAACACAATAATATCTGGCGTGTATAAAGCTATTAACCCAGCTAGCTCTTTTGCAGTATTGAATACAATAACTATATCAATATATTTTATAGCTTCTAAAATTGCTTTTCTTGATTCTAAGGAGTTGATGGGTCTATCTGCTCCTTTATCCTTTTTAATTTTTTCATCACTATCTATAGCCACCACGAGCTTGTCGCCTAGCGATTTAGCTACTTTAAACAACTCTATATGGCCTGGATGTAAAACATCAAATGTACCGTTACACCAAATTGTCTTCATGGTTAATAATACTAGTCTCCTCTTTTAACACGGTAACTGTCTTCCTCAAAATGCTGAGTTGAAAATTCAAACATTTCGGTATCTTCAAGAGCTAGCATTTGATGAACTAATAGCGGGGGTACATAAAAATTATCTCCAGGTTCTAGTATAGTTTCATCGCATTTTAAAATATCATGATTTAGTCCATACCTAACCTTCAGCTTACCTTTACGTATATAAAATACTTCATCTTTTAGCTTATGATAGTGCCATGAGCATTTTTTATCTTTTGCAAGCCAAAGTATCTTACCGCAATATTCCTTTTTATTGACAATCCACTTCTCGTATCCCCATCCCTTAGGTACAAATTTAATCTCTGAAAAATTCTTCATCTTTTATTGCTTTATCATCTATATACAAATCACCGGCTGGTTTACCCATAAAAAGTCTATGATAGTTTACTCCCCACTCATCTAATTGATTAGATGTTAGTTCTTTAAACATACCCGGGTCAGTATTATTTGATCTTCCCATCCCTCTTGCAGTCAAAAAATGTATTATATGACCTTCTTTGTATAGTTGATTTATCTTATCAATCCTATCACACATCGGGGCAGATTTTTCATATTCACCGTTTTTAGTAATGCATATAGTATTATCTATATCAAAAACATATATCATGATATTTTTTTCAGAGAGGGGGTTCTTCTATAAAGGGTGTCATGACATATTGATGTTATCTGCTCAAAATTTTTCAAAAGGTCGATGCCGACAGATTCACACTGTTGGTATTGAAACGCGTCATCTTCTAGAACTAAAAAGCCTACTTTATTTAAAAAATCTCCCAACCCTTCAAGAACTACCTTTTCAGCACCTTGCACGTCTAAGCATAGATAATCAATATATTTTATTGCATTTTGCTCACAAAAAGTATCTAACCTTATACCTTTAACAGTTACGTTCTTTTGCGGAACACTAGCTGGGTTGTTATGTTTATAGATAGAAGAAACTCCAATATCATGTTCTTCTGTCTTGTCGTGTTCAAAAGCATAAAAAGAGATATTTTCATTTTTATTGTACAGAGCACACTTACTTAAGTGAATTCTTCCTTCACTTTTGTTTAGATTGTTCTCGCATATACTCCAAGAATCTTCATTGCATTCAAAGCTATAAATGTTAGCTTTTGGAAAATACTGTTCTAAATATAACGCATCTAATAAATCCCTACTACCAGCTTCAATAATTACCGAAGCATCTTTATTAACATGCTCAATAAACTGTTCTTCCGTATACGTTGCGTGTTTAGTTGTACGGGGTTTTATCATTTTAATTTAGGTGTATTTATATATTATAAATACGATGTAGATATATCAACTAATCGCATTGGATATAATTTGTATTACTATACGTATATCCTCCTTCACGGGTACCTGGAAGGTGTCCTCCCGGTATTAAGATATTAATACAACAATCTGTATTCATTTTGTTTTTTATTGTTGAAGCTAGTGTAGCTGGGCCAGAGCATAAAGCGATAAACCTCTTACAAGAATATAATATGTCACTATAAGTAAAGATATCATTTACATCCTCCCGGGCGAAATTTTCTGGGGTTACCCTGTAAGCTGTACCATATGTAACTTGTGAATGTGTAAGTTCAATTGTATCATCTTTTTTGAAATTATAATCAGACATAATATCTCTAACTAAGCTATTGTTAATATCTCTACCTACACTATACGCACTCAGGTCAACAATAGTCTTACCTTCAAATTTATTTATTTTACTTGGTGTATAGTGTATGTCTGGGTATTCGGTTATAGGCTCAAACCCGTGTGTTTTTTGTATAGTTTGTATTTCATTATAATCTAACCTCTTAGCGCAATCTGGTCTCTGATCAAGCCAAGACATATCTTCACTGTCTTTCATGCCTGCTAGATACGGGTTATTTTTCCATACAAACTCGTATATCTGTTGGTTTCTATATGCATTCTGATGAGATAAAAAGCATTTAATGTTGTTACTCTCGCATAACCGTGGTATTACAGTATGGGCTAAGTTATCTCCTAACCCGCCCCATGGTTGGTATAGTATTATTTCATCTTTCACCTCAGTATATTTAATATTATGTAAGAGGGAGTCAATAGTTGATCATTTAAAGTCGGTCCCTATACTATTTTTAATGGAAAAATTGACTTTTTGTTTTGATATAGATAATACTATTTGCCATAGTTCTGATAACGGATCGTATGATACGAGCACGCCATATTTAGAAAGAATAGAGCGAATTAACACGATCTATGATCAAGGTCATACCGTTTTTTTTATGACTGCAAGAGGCATGGGTAGAACTAATAATGATCAGAAAAAAGCGAGACAAGAGATGTATAAGCTTACTAAGAAACAGTTAGATTCTTGGAATGTAAAATACCATCAATTATTTTTAGGTAAGCCGAGTGCTGATCTGTATATTGATGATAAAGGACTGTCAGATGATGCTTTTTTTGATAAGTTTATTTAAATTGTTCTCTCCAGAAATTTATATCAATCTCTGATATGTCACTAAAGTTAAAATCTATATAATCTTGAATTTTAGATCTTAGAAAATCCACTGTAACTTCGTTCCAGTCATTAACAAATAAAATTGGTAGGTGTGTAAATTGAGAGAACGCATGCTTCTGCGCGCCAACTAATTTTATTATAGGTACTGACCTTAAATAAAGACTTTCCCAAATACGGTGACAATCAATGCCATTACCAGGTGGTGAAATTACAAATAAGCTCTTCTTGATATTATTCCAATATTGTTCTTGTACTGTATTTGGCGACATTGAAATACCGTTAGCGTTAGTAATACTATCGCATAAAGCGCGTTCACCATAATTAGTATCTATTTTGAAATTTTTATATACTAAACTTTCTTTTTTAGTATCATTTTCTCTTATTTTTTTAAAGGTGTTTTGATTACCGTGAGGCCATTGACTATTTGCTATTCCTATGGGGATTGAAAATAGTTTAGGGTGAGAGATCTCTCTGTTCTGGCAAAACCACTTGATTATTTTTTTATTATCTAAATACTTTCTATGCTCTTCATATATACCATTATCTGAGTTATGTGTTATTATTATTATATCATCATTTAAATGGTCTAAGAATTTGTCCATAAAATCATGGACAAAATGTGTATAAATAAATATCTTTTTATATTTCTTAATATCTTCAACACTAACATCTGATATTTTGTAAATATTTTGTTTGATACAATTATTTTGATCTTCAATAATTGAATTGGTCTCTGTGTATAAACCTATTTCTGATAATAGTTGAAGCTGTTCACCTGATATTAAATTCATATAATTTTTTATTGTGTATATGTAGATTAAAAATTGGTACCTGTTTATCACCCCATTGGATATACGGAGTATGAGTATTTTTATCAAAAACAGGAACAAATTCTTTATTAATATGTCTATCTATATATCTATTTGCGTTATCTGGGTGTATTTCATTATTATCACCAAAGAATTGCCCATAAGAGCTAGGATCAAAAACACCATCAAATAGAGTGAACATATTGTTACCTGGTTCTAGAGGCGAAACGGGTAGAGGTGTAATAATATCCGGATCTAAAATATTATCTTGCAGATAGCCTAGTAATCTCATTTCATGGGGCATGCTATTAAGCATTCTCTCCAATGCGACTTCACCCAGTACAACTAATTTTAGTAGCTGTTCACATACTACTTCCAAAGAGTTACTATTTTTTAAAAACATAAAACCGCATACTAGTTCGTGCTTTTTATGAGGAGTAAGACCAATATTTGGTATATGATCTTGCAGCAGTGTAGAAATTTCTGTAATATTTTTGTATATCAAAACATCATTGTCAAAATGAACACTATTAGTTAGATTGTAATGATTAATAAAAGCATTAATATAAAAAATACGCTCTAAAGCAGTCCGCCATAACGGGTCTTCATGGCTAGTATAATAGGTAGCGTCAGTCAGTGGTAAAGTATATTGATTAATATCGATAATATCGATATCCCCGGTATTAGTTATTATTAAATCTGTTAAAAAATATATCTTATAGTTGGTTTGGGTTTTTTGGATTTGATCTATACAACTTCTTATATGCCCGGGAAGGTGGCTCCCTTTATGAAATAAAATAAAATTTGTCATTTTAGTTATCTTGCATCTAAGTATTGCTGATATCTCGCGTTTCTTATAAATACAGCAGATCCATTTCTAGCTCGAGGATATGGTGGCACACAGTTCATTAAGCATCCCCAGTTTTTATCATTTTTAAGAACATAAAATACTTTACTTGTTTTATAAGCCCTATGACAATCATCTAAAAAGAAAACATCAGTTCTATCTTTAAGTAATAAAAATTCCTCATAACCGCAAAATTCACCTCCATCTATTAACACTGAATCATAATAATCTTTATCAGTATGTAGATACCCATCAAAGTTAGACATTAATTTTATATCCCTATCATACCATATTTTTATAACCGCCTTTTCAGCTTGCTTTTCTTCATAGCTCATTTTTTCTATCGGGAATTTAAAATGAACAGAGTCCCATATATACTCATAAGGTGGTAAGACGTCTGATCTTATAGATGAATTATGTATACATTCTATCCAATCATATTCTTTGACTTTTTCCTTTAATTCTAAAAATCTCTCTTCAACTATTTCTATACTCTTTAAAGATTTTTCTTCAAAGTCTTCCATGCCTTGAATAAAGCATTGTGTAGAGCCTGAACCATCCCACGCTCCTATTTCTAAATTATTTTTTAATCCAAGGATTCGGACAGTATCACGTATCATTACACCTAACGGATCATCTAGAGTTATTTCAGCCATTACAAAATATATTTAACACTAGTATTATCGAAATCAAAAAATAGGTCTACATCATCTTTACCTGGCTCTATCGGCCACATCTCTACTTTTGTTGAAAAGGGAAAGATAATTTTTTTATGGTAGCCTAAAAAGGCCGCCCACCAAGAAAAAGATGATTGTGATAGCGCTATATTCTCACTATATAATAAAGTCTTAAAATCACTTATAGATCTTTTATTACTATGAAATTCGAACTTGTCGACATACCCTTCTGTGACTAGCTCGCACCCATCGCTAGCTAATTTTTTTACCGTATCGCAATCTGAATTATCTGTTACTATTTTAATTTTAGTAAATCCAGAATCATCAATTAGGGATTTGTAGAAATCGTAACCTAAAAATTTATCAATTTGTATATAATCGGTTTCGCGAACATGTACGACTAAATAGTCCTTGTTAATAGTATCGAGCTCTTTTATATTAAATGCGTCTCTTAGTATATCTTTATGATCTATATAATGCTTACTTTTTTGAACATTCGAATTAATAACTATAGAGCCTTTGTGGTTAATCAATAAATCTACATCTGCATCATTTTCTCCCCATGTTTCAAGTGTTTTAATAACCGGATCATATGCTCTTACTTGACTATTGTTAGCAGTTATGCCAAAGTTAGGCAATGCATCATGCACTAACGCCTTTTCCCCCTTTTTAGCTAAAATATAACCAAATGCATACTGAAACATTCGATTACCCATTCTACCATAAGGGTTATATTGTACAATTACATTCACCAATAGCATGCCCCTTCTACTAAATCTCTCTTTTCCGGAGTTTCGCTTTTTAAAGGACTAGTCCAATATTCATTAAAAAAAGGTTTAAAGTCTTTCATTTCTTGCCATCTTTTACCTTTTATTCCAAAAAGTATTTGTGTTGGTCCTCCTAAGTGAATTCCGGTCTTGCCAAGCTTTTTACATTCTAATGCAAATAATAAACCGGTATGACCTGTTCCAAAAATACCTACGTCAAACTCTTCTTCGTTAATTTTTTGCAAAAACTCATCATACACCTCACGTGAGGTGTTATAGGGCGTATCTTTAGTGATAGGTATTGAGGTAGGGTACTGAATAGGGATCAAATCAAAATCAGGCTTTATTTTACCCTTCCATATTTTATCTAAATTATTAAAATTTATCTTTATAGATTTTGCAAAAGGAGAAAAAACAGCAACACGTTTATCCCTCAAATACTGAGTCCATGGTTTATCAAAAAGGTACGGTTCGAGGTGGCATAGGTTTGTGGCATGTGCCGCTGGACAATATTTTTCAAAAATATGATTTTCAAAATCTGGTATAACATTATTCCATCTAGGTATTAAATCAAGATCCTTAATATCTCTTAAAAGCGTTTCAGTAAACCAACGAGCTGTATCTTCATTCATTGGATATAATCCAGCTCCAGACTCAACTTCTTTTATAAATTGTTGCCCCCACGGATTATTATTAGTTATTGAATAATATAAAATTTGAAGTTCATTACACCCTATTTTACCTGCGGCGACCGGTATATCGTTTTTAAGGTGATGACTTAAAAAATTATTTCCATCAACTATCATTAGTATATTTTATTATAGTGTTTGTATGTCCCCATCTTAATTTAGAGCCTAATAGTTCACGTACGTGAATTACCCCTTTATTATTTTGGACTTTGTTCCATCGTTCCAAGAGACCTTCATACCCACCATAATAGGTCTCTTTAAACTTTACATCCTCTTCAAAATAATACGCATAGTGGTTAAAACGTTGTGGTAATAGAAGACCGGGGCCGTTTTTACCATCTAGCGATGGTGGTTCGTGTGTTTTAAATAGTTCACCACTCCAATCCCATAATCTTCTATATGTATCGTTAACGCATTCCCCCCACTCTCCAAAAACTTGTTGATTTGGTCCGACAAAATAATTACACCTAAAGCAACCAGTTTTGCCCTTATTCTTTTTTAGCATTTCTTCTGCTGAAATTAGTTGCTCTAACGTCCACTGCTCATCTATATCTACTTGCCATAAGAAACATTTATCAAACTTCGTTTTAATATATTCGATAGCTGCATTAACTTGCTCATCTTTACTATCCCATGGCTTGTCTTTTGGGCGTATAACGTTAATATTATCAAATTCAAGTTTATCTAAAAATTGACTAGTCCCATCATTAGATATAAAATTATTATGAAAACTATTATCGAGTTCATTACACCACGCAGTAGAACCACCGGGATTAGAAACCCCTTCTACAATAACCCAATAGTCAAAATTAGTAGACATTGTCTTATAATAATTTTTATGCTTTAAATGATTAATACCATTTAGAATAATTGTAAAGGCTACTCTCTTCATATTAATTTCCTATACAATGTCTACTTAATTTTTTCATATTTATAAAGCTGGGATTAATATAGACATTACCTATCTGCTTGCAAAACGGTACCCATTCACAATCGATTTCACTATTTTCATCATATGCTGAATGTCTCGCTCCTTTTATTTTGTTAATTTTTATAAAAGCGGAACCGCCAAATGCTGATGTTACTTTAATGGGGTTTAGATTTTTTGGTAAATTAATAAAACGTGATTTTAAATATATATTTTTAGCGATTTCTTCTGATATAAACTCCGGTCTGTTGCCTATCATGCTCCAACAATTAAAGGGCATCCATGTATCATGTCTTAGAGCATACAAATCGTAATATATCTGCTCTTGATTTGCACATACCATATTCCAATCTTCTTCTATTTCAAAATTTGATAATATACCTGCTATATTATAGGGTTCTACATTAGTTTCATTAAAATCGATTACATATAAATAATCATAATCGTTAAATTCTTCTTCAATTATATTAAGATAAAAATTTCGAGAGTTAGAAATTTTTTCCATCCTAGTATTATAATTTAAATTGCCTAGAGAATAAAGTGTTAATTTAGTATCACCAAGTAAGCTTTTATTTTCTCGTACATCATTAATAACATTATCATGACTATTTGATTCTATAAGAATTAATCTTGTTTCTAAAAATAAATCACCAATTTTTTTAATATTTCGAAAAACATCCTTTATTATTTGTTCGCGATTATGTATACCACCTACATGTTCACCGCGACCTCCAATAGTAGCTGCAATAATTAGTTTTTTATTTGCGGTAATTTTACCCATTACTTCTTCCCTGTATCAACTTTCGACCAGTCTGGCTCCATTTTTAAATAATTAGCTAACTTCTCAACATCTTTCTTACGTTCGCCTGCTAGATCATGCCACAGCTTATCACTAATTTTATTAATATCTGCTACAGCCATTCTCTCAGCTGTATTGTCTCTCTTATTTTTTCCTAAGACCCAATGCCTATGTTCAATCATTATATCTTCTCTATACTTTAATCTACCAAAAGCATTAAAGCATTGATGGAGCCATTGATCTACCCAATTAATCTTAAATTCCTCTCTCATAAACCCACCTAAAATTTCAGCATACTTTCTATGACAAAATAAATTGACAGCTAAATTAGCTCCATGACAATCATCGTTACAGTGTATAGCTTGAATTTTATCTTTAGGCATATTGTTAAACTCTTCTAACAGCATTTGATCCCAATTATGAGTCCTAAATACCATATCGTCTCCTATCATAGATATTATCTCTTCATCACATAGGCTTACTAATTTATTCCACAGTACTCCTAATCCTAAAAATTCACCGCTGTTTTCTATCTCAATTACATTTAACGATGGTATAGCTTTAGCTACTTTATTAATAGTTTGCAACGTTGGATCGTCTTTATCTACACCAAAGTAAATATTAACATTATTAATATCTTTAACTGTAGTTAATATTGAAAATAATAGAGTAAGTCTATTATTCATTCTTTCTCTTGTTGGTGCTAAGATGGCTATCTTCATTTTAAAAATTTGTTAAGCAGACCTGACGGCCCTTAAACCGTACTTTATACCCATTTTCTAATAAATAAGGTATTAATATTTTCCCTTTACCGCCCATACACTCTTCATCAATATGCATTCCTCTTTCTGGAGTTTGCCCAATATCTGTATCATCAATTAAAATTATGTGCTGTTTACTAAGATTAGGTTTAGCTGCTTCGTAAACTTTAAGATGATTTTCAGCGTAATTAGGAGTGCCTACGTCCCACGCATCTAAAAATAATAGATCTATCTGACTTTTAAAGTCTTTCAAAAATTTAATGCCATCACCATTATAAACATTCCAATTTTTTGTGTTTAGCTTCTTTAATATTTTATATGCTATTTTTGATACTTTCATATCAATATCCACAGTATGAAACTCCTGACTACTCATAGCGAATAATAAGGAGCTATGACCCTCCATACTTGATTGTAAGTCGAAACTATATACATCACCTTCTATAGGGGTTCGCATTGAACCAACCTCTACAACGGTTTTTCCATCTATACTATTAAAAATCTCTATAGCTTTAGTTAGTAAGGGATAGGGCTTTTTTCTAGCATCCCAATCTATATAATTATACTGCATGATAATCTCCTCCGTGTTTATAGGGTAGATTAAACATATGAATTTTGTCTTCCGATAACATATATTTTACTCCTTGATATTTTAAAGGTGCATCTCCCCATCTATTAATAAAAATACTACCAGTTTTATCTATTTCGTTAAAATAATTTATATATGGTTCTTCTTTGAACCATTTAAAGTTTACTAACTCAAAATGAGTATCAAACGTTTTATTAACTGATGGCATTTCATAATTATCATCAAAATATTTTTCTAGGAATTGTTTTAGACCGACAATAACGTAATCTGCTTCATTTTCTCTCTCAGCAACAGAAGAATAAATTATATTATTATCTGCTACATATTTAAAAATATCATAATCAACTTTATCAATAAAATAAGAATCACAATCTATTCTTAGCATATATTCTACATTTTCAAAAAATTTGTCTTTATAAATTGCCCCGGAAAAATACCGGCACATATGTCTATAGCCCATTGAGAAGAATGCATTTTCATCCCATTCACCTTTAAACTTCTCTGGAATCTTCTCTATTATGTCTTCGCTATATTTGGGTAGAGTAAAATCTACTTTATGAAAGTAGTGATTCTCTGGCGCGCTTGCTCGTATCCTATCTATTGTAATGTCGGCTAAGCCCTCGTGGCCAAATACAACAGGATACGGGTACTGCTGTAAAAAATTATCCTTAAGACATTGTAAACTGTCTTCTAGTCTTTTAACATGTATCTCTTGTTCGTTTACTAAGTAAAATATGCAGCTATTCGGGACCATGGTTCTTCTTGATTTGTTTTATTATATTCAATGTTTCTTCTTTTGAAACATAGGGCGGTTCATTAGGGTAATGACCGTGCTTTCTTAAATAAATCTCTCTGCCACCGTATACATTC
>Ga0080013_1003983_pt1 | contig 14889 bp, 6 predicted proteins | sample ETNvirenome_6_85_FD_69236 | JGI IMG/M metagenome (GOLD analysis project Ga0080013, IMG submission 69236) | Marine viral communities from the Pacific Ocean - ETNP_6_85 (SPADES assembly) (version 2) | ecosystem: Environmental > Aquatic > Marine > Oceanic | place: Pacific Ocean | collected 2013-06-19
GACGCCCCTGTTAACGCAGAGGCTGAAGTAGAGCGAATGTTCGCTCTCAACAAAGGAGGGAAAATAACCCTCAATAAAAATTGGAAAAAAGCTTAAAAGGTGATTAAATATGGCAACAGAAATATTAGTAAATGATGGCGGAGCACCCGCCCGTATCCTACCTTTCACAGCAGGTTCAACAATTGCAGCAGGGGAGCCAGTTATTATGGCAACAACTGATGGTGAAGTCGATTCCGTAGCAGCCGCAGCAAGTGGCACTATGGCTCTCGGTGTATCCTTAACGGCTACTACTTCAGGCAATATGTGCAATGTAATTTCCGGTCGTGGTGTGATACTTAACGCTAGCGTTAGTGGAACAGTAGTGACTGGTGCAGAACTTGAACTGTCAGGATTAGGAGATTTCCAACCGTGGACTCTACACGACGCAGGTCAAGGCAGACCAACGGCGTTAGCTTTAGAAGCTGGCACTGGCGATCCAAGATTAGCAAAGGTACTTTTACTTTGAGGTGATGAAATATGGCAATAACAGGAGTAACAGAACAGCCCGGTCTTTTAACGACGGTCAATGAGGGTTCGTATGCAGCAACCGGTGGTACCGGTGAACGTGTACTTATCGACTACAAAGATGCACTCATTGATTATAAAGTAACAGATTTAGAGGCTCTTCGAATGTTCGCAGAACCTATGACGACCGATACTGGTGGAGATATAGATATTACATTTGCTCTCCCAAGTATGGCGATGGAACAGATCGATGAGGGAAGTACACCCAAATATCAACACACCAAGATGCGCTCCGAGCGTGTTAGTGTTAATGAGTGGGGTCTCGCAGTCGGTGTAACCCGTAGGATGATAGAAGACTCTCGATTTAATGAAGTCGAGATGGCCCTTAATGAGGCACGCAGAAGTGTAGACAGACATTTGACCAACCACGTAGTAAATGCGTTGTTTGGTCTTACGAATGCAACACTAGGAACTGGTATCAGTGGTACGACAAGTATTGCTGCAACAACCGGTGAAGGACCAGGAACTGGTACTATCACAGATTTTTCCGCTAATATATATGGCGGATTTATTGGAAGTGGTGGTACTGTTGGTACGGGCCGCCTATATGCATATGCAAACCAAGACGATACTACGTTGGAAGCGGCCCATTATGTGGCCGCAGCTAGTACTTCAGGAATTGTTTCGCTTTCGGATATTACGAATGCGATTGAACTGATTGGAGCACACGGCTACAACGCAGATACCATTGTGATTTCCCCTGCCCACTACAAGTCTTTACTAGACTTGGCAGACTTTACGGCAGCGGTTTCAGCACAAACTGGTGGACAGCACGTAGTTGAAGAGACTGACCCTTTCAGGACCACGATGGGTACTGGATTTGTTGGTAGTTTGTTTGGACTAAAAATCTTTACAAATGCTTGGATACCCGAAAGTAGGTTCGGTATCTTCGATACGGCTGTGAAGCCAATGACCTATGTGGAAAGGCGCCCTCTGACTGTAGAGGAAGCGAATCCCGGATTTGGTATCGTTGGTTCTTATCTATCGATGAGATACGGCTTGAAGATTATCCGCCCCGAAGTTGGCGTAGTCGTTATCAATTTGTAGATTGATTGCAAAGTAGTTTAAGGGGGTTCTACCCAAAAACCCCCGAGTGCAAGTGTGAGCGTAAGCTCTGCACGGGAATTTTTATGCCTCTAAGTAAAAGAATGATGGGGTACAGCAAAAAATCTGTACAACAAGCAACGGCGTTAGGAAATTTAAGCGATGTTTCTATTTCTTCCCTATCGGACAATGAAGTTATAACTTATGATTCAGGAACTGGAAAGTGGACAAACACACCAGAAGCGGGCGGAGGCGGCCCCGGCGGTGCCGATACACAAATACAGTATAATGACGGAGGTTCTTTTGGGGGTATACCCACTTTACTTTATACCGGAAGTAATCTTAGATTAACTGATGCTGACTTCGAAATTTATCCTACTGTAGCTAGTGTAGGTATTTTTTTAAGTGGTTCACTTAATGTAAATGGTAATTCTACTTTTAGACCAACAGGAGCTGGAGATATTGCTGCAAATTTATATTCGCCAATAAGTGATGGAAGTAGTGGCAGTGTTAAATTAAGATTTTTCCCAGCTAATGGAACTAGTAATAATCCCTATATAGTAGCAAGTGGTAATAGATTTTCGTGGGGAACAAGAACAGATGGAGGTGATATAGCTAGTCCTACTAATGAACATTTAGTTTATGATTACAGTACAGATGAAGTCTGGGTTGGAGGAAAGCTACGATTTGATGCTCCTGATTATTCGATATCTTCGAGTAGTCATTTAAAATTTAGGAGTGCAGCAGATAATTCTATTTTTTATTTTGCATCAGGAACGGATAATTTCCTTAAAATAGAAAAAACAGGAAGCAATGCAAGATTAACTAATGAAATCACTGATGGGTATCTCCAATTTTTTGACCCCGTTACTTTTAGATCTAACAATAACCATCCTTTGATATCATTTAAAAAGCAAGCTGACGGCTCTGACCTTGGAAAAATAAGAGAAGTAAGTGGGGATTTATCTATTAGTAGTAGTTCCGATTTGATTTTAGATGGTAATTCTATTTTCCTTCAAGATGATGCCACTCACCGAGCTAGTATTAAATTAACGAGTGATAGAATTGAAATAGAAACGACAGGTACAGCAGATATACACTTAGATTCATCAGATACTATATCAATAGCTTCATCGGGAGGCACACAGATATCACAAGATGCTGGTAATGATGGCCCTCTTACGGCTGCTCTTTTAGTTGTTGGAACTGCAGATAGGCCTGGGTTTGTACATTATCCCGTATATGGAGACTACAGTAATAACTTTGCTGAATTTAATTCTTCGGGTACATTATACCTTGGGAATATGAGCGATTCACAATATATGGCTTCTTCTTCATCATCACCATTTGGGGCTGGTAATCCCCAGCTTTATATTTCTGGAACTGCTTTAGTCAGTGGTTCTGTACGATTGCCATCTGCTCAAGATGTCACATCAACACCCGGAGCAAATTATCTATGGGCTTCAGGAACAAATCTTTATTGGGATACAACACAGATAGATGCAGGAGGAGGTTCAACTTCACCGGGCGGTTCTGATACTTATGTTCAATTCAATGATGGGGGTTCTTTTGGTGGCTCTGCTAATTTAACATATGATGGTACTGACCTTTTCTTAGATACTTCTGGAGGAGGTAAATTAAAGTTAGGAGCTGCTACAGAATATATACAAGGTTCTGGTAGTGATATACGCATATACGCTAGTGATAATGTCATTATATCTCCTACAGATGATTTAAACATAAGAGCAGATGATGTAACTATTGAAACAACCGCTGCCGCAGAATATGTAAGATTTGATGGAGGAAATTCAAGAGTAGGCATAGGCATAACTGGACCTGAATATAAACTCCACGTTGCGGGCGATTTCTTTATGGGAGGAAGTACTGTATTGAGAGAAAATGATGCTATAGGCACAACTAGTGGCACAGCATTCCAATATGAAATAAGTGAAGCTACTTATATTACAGATCACGCAGGTACTATTACTCAAGCTGCTCTAATACTTACCAATGCAAATTATTGGTATGTTAAAGCAGCACCTGGAAGTGGAGGGGCTCCTGCGGCAATTACAACTACATTGCCAGATGGCTCTGTTCAAACAGGAATGAAAATAACAGTAGCACAACGAGTTGATGCAGACCCTGACGCACCTTTAGCTGTAGCGGCACAGGGAGGAGATGTTATTTATGAAGGCGCAAGTAATGCTACTAGTGCTAGTGTAACAATCCCATCTTTCCGTGGTGCCAATAAAACTTTTTTAACGGTTGCAGCAGGTATATGGATTACCTTAGATTAAGCAAAATCTTTAAATACAAATTTAGCTAATCAACAATAGAGGTGATTGTGATGGCTCTTAGAGATAGTGTATCAGGTCGACAATATGACTCATATGTAAATACATCAGCTGGAACAGCAGTGCGTGTCTCCACCGTGGCCGGTGGTAGCGTGGCATCGAATTTGGTGTCTGCATCAGGCACTGCAAACATTAGTGGAACTCAAGGTGTGTTGATACAGAAGCAGACCTTGAATGGAAAAACAGGCTCGTGGTTCGTATATAATGCGGGCGCTACAGAAATTGAAGTAAATATGTATAGTGCGTATGCTTCTGGTGCTGCTGATTACAGCGTAGACCACGCGCAGTGGGACCAAGTAGGATCAACCCAAGTGGTTGCTGCTACAACTACTAAGCATATTCCATTTAATAATGTATATCGATTTGTCGCTCTGGCTGCATCAACTTCGACTGGTACTTCTTTAGGAGTATCCGCCGTACTTTACGCCTTGTAAGGAGGATTTATTAGATGGTTTCTACTACCGCGACTGGCTCTGGTCTATGGAGCACTACTGCCAATTGGAACGCTGGAGCTCCTACATCCGCCGACGATGCTATCATAGATTCAGGAGTAACCATTAGTGGAAACGCTGCAATGGCCTGTAATACTCTTAATATTCTAGGAACTTTGGAAACACAGACTCAAAATTTAACTGTAACTAGTGGTACTTCGATAGGTAACCCCGGAATTTTGGATTGTAGCGGCTCTACTGTATCATTAGGAAGTGGTATGGTGGGTGACGGTTCAGATGATAGAACAGGATGGGGCCTGAATATGGCGGCTAGTAATGGTAAACTTAATGGATTCTATGCAACTTCCTTGACTATAGGTTCTTTAAGACAATCTTTTGATGGTTCTATAAAAATCCAATTAACAAGTGGTTCAAAAACCATTATTAATGGATATAACCCAAAAACCCAAAATGGTTCAAGTGTAAGATGGATGGTGAATGTACCTGATGGTTTTAATGATACTATACCCAGTGTTGAAGGCGTTGGTGGAGGACGATTAGAATTACAACCCCCTACAGGCGATACTAATTATGGTATTTTGAATTATGATAGTGAGGGTGGTTTCGAATGTTTGGGAGAACTAACTGTAAATGGTAGTACAACCGGTGCAGTTATTAATATCATTTCTACTAGTCCTGATAGTGTTAATTATGATGACTTTATTGTAAGAGGAAAAGTGTATGTGAGTGGAACTGGACAGACCTTAAAGGCGACTCGACCTTGGGGAAGTCAAGCTACTGAAGGTTATTTGCGTGAAGTCCAATTTGGTGCCGTTGAAATAGGTAACGGAAATACATTGGATATGTCCGATTTAGGACCTCAAGACGATTCCTATGGTGGTGCCAGTTTTAAATCATTATGGGTAAAATCGGGTTCAACTTATTTAGCCAGTAGTGGAACTACTATAATAAGAGGAAAGACAACTACTAATGGTAGCCAATATGCTTTAAGCTTTACCACAGTTGCTACCGTTACACATAACAATGGAACCCATATTCTTACAGGTGAGGATTTCGGAGTATCGGATGGCGCTAGTGCAGGTACTACTATCCGACTAAACACTCCTCCGCAACCGGGTTATTTGTATAATGTTATTCTTTCTTCATCAGCTACTAATACTGGAGATTTCTATTATCCTTACTGGGCTAACGGCACTGAAATTGCTGGAGATTTGACCTTTGTTTCTGGTTCACATAGAATGTGGGCGGGAAGTATGACGGTTAACGGTGATATGACGATATACGATAACGCTGTTTGGACCAACGATGATGGTGCTGGTACTAAATATGGTAATTTGACAGTAGATGGAGATGTTTTAGTAAGCGGTACTATGAATATGAGTTATATGAATACGGGAACAACGGTAAAGAGTATGACGGTTGAGGGTGGAACCTTTTCAGCAACTCCGGGTACTACTACAATTACAGGCAGAAGCGATTCTTTTGGCCACACATACAGTTGGATAGTGGATGGAGATGGCGCTGCTTTTATAGCTAATAGTGGAAGTGTTTATTTTAATGGAGCTGGGGATATGCCAGTTCGAAATTACTTTGGAAAGGGTAATTTCTATAATCTCTATATAGATAATAGTAGCGGAGATGTAGCTGCTTATGGAGAAGACCTAACAATCGATAATGATATTATTGTTTATGATACTAAGGACAATCACGATTTGAGGTTTAGCGCGGATGCTATTATAAATGTAGGTCGTAATTTAGAAATTGTAAGTGGTACTTTATGCAATCAGACTGCTCATACTGGTACTATCAATGTTACAGGTAATTTTATGTTAAGTGACCCTGCTGCTAAATTTGGAAGAGACCAAGATGATGCTTCGGATTTAACGGTTAATATTTATGGTAATTTAATTAATAATGGAGGGGAGATTGTATAATGGGAGCAGCCACTTTTAATTTTCTGGGACACGGCGCCAATGTGGTCGGCTCGCTCGGCAGTGGCTCGCTGGTTCAGGATATGCCCTCTGCGGTTTTTTTCGATGCAAGCGAAGCTGATAATTATGTAAATGTTCCAGAAGATACTTCTTTAAAATTTGCGTTAGGAGATTTTACAATTTCTTGTTGGAGTAATGTAATATATGGTAGTTATAGCAGTAGCTATAATTGTTTAGTAGGAAAGGGCGATGGTGGTGATAGTGAAGATTCTTATGCCCTTCAATTAAAAAACGATGGAGTGGTTAAATTGCACGCAGGAAATGGGCATAATCTTACTAGTGCTACGTGGACATTAGGTGAACTTGGAAATTGGAACCATATCACAGGGGTAAAATCAGGCAACGACCTTTATATTTATGTTAATGGTGTAGAAGCTACATCTTCTACTGGAACAAGTGCTACTACAAATAATACTACTGATTTACAGATTGGCGGTGATACTACTAATCAACGATGGACCAATGGTAATATGCGTGATGTTAGAATTTGGGGTAGTGGATTAACAGCAGCAGAGGTTGGACAAGTTTACGAGGATATTAATATGGGTGGTGGTACTGCCACTGGCTCTTTGGTAGGTTGGTGGAAGATGGAAGAAGGCACTGGAACCAATATTGCTGATTCTTCTGCGTCAGGAAATACTGGCACCCTTGTTGGTACGACTAAAACGTGGGATAAATCTGCCTACAACCTCAACCAAATCGGCTCGGGCAGCGTGAGCGGTACGACTACGATAAGTGGCGGCACTTGGAACCTGCGGGACTCGACTTCTTTGGATTTTGAAAAGCTAGATAGTGAATATGCTACAATAGCCCATAGTACCGCTTATAAACCAACGGCAGCACTTACTATATCTCTATGGATAAAACCAGAGAGTGTGTCTAGTTGGGGTAAAATATTTTGTGTACCCTACTATGCTGGAACTACTTGGACACCTCCTTATATTTCTTATGATTTGACTCAATCATATTCAGATTCTGGAAGTCCAGCATTTGCCCTTACTACTGTTGGTGATGCAATACGATATGCGAGAGCAACTACAGTATTAGCTAATGACGGGAGTACTTGGTATCATCTTGTAGGAACTTATGATGGCACAGATATGAAAGTGTATCTTGATACAGTATTAGAAGATACAACACCCGCATCGGGTGATATTGACTATACTGAAGCAGATACTACTACAATTATAGGAGCTCAAGTTGGAGGAATTGGTGAATATTACGATGGGGAACTACGTGACATTAAGATTTATGATACAGCATTAACACAAGCTCAAATTGATTTACTTTATAAAGGGCAATGGACTGGTTCACCTGTTGCGTGGTGGAAGCTTAACGAAGGTACAGGCATAACGGCAGTAGATAATGTTAACTCTATTACTGCTTCATTTGCAGGTGGTGGAAATGCGCCAACGTGGGTGAACCCCGATTATACTATTGGGGGCGACGACACAAGTCACGAATTAGGTTTATCAAATGAGTCAACTTTATCTGCCCCTCTCGGTAATTTATTCTTTGCCAGTGGCGGAAATTACGATAATTACGGAACATTTATGCATAATAGTGGGACAGTTGTGGTAGACACTAATGGTGGTATTGTTCGTGTTAATCTTCAGACTTTGAGCACTCCTTCACCCTTTATATTTTATGACCTTATTGTATCAGGGTCATATAATGGTTATATTCTTGGTGGTGATTGCAAAGCAGAAACAGTAGAAAATTCTTTACACGCAATGGCAAATACTTATCTCGATGTTACGGATGGTGGAGGATACAGTGAGTCCACTTTAACAATGGGTACTTCCACTGATGGTGGTAGTATAACTATTGATTCAGGGAAAGAATTATACTTTTATCTTTACGATGCAGGCCATCAAGGTTATTTATATGGAGCCTGTGATTATGATTATACAGATATAACTAAAACTGGTAGAATAGATGTTGGTTATAATGGTGGTATTGCTCATTTTAAAAATATTAATGTTATTGGAGATTGGGATATTGATAGTGATAGTACCGGTGCTGGTCACTATGTTACATTAGAAGGAGATTGCGAGTTTGATGCTGTAACAGTAAGTGCTGATGATACTTTAGATTTGAATGGACAGAGGGCTGTCTTTGGTGGGGATTTTACTATGGAAGGTGTCATAGATACTGATGATTCTATGATTGTCTTTACCACAAGCGGTAGACCGACAGGCACTCCATCAAGTTTTACAGCAAATGCAAATACAAAATGGCTTTTAAATATGAATGGTACGCACACGTTTGACATTGATGAAAGTCTTGGAACTATATTTGCTAATCAAACAGGAAATTGGTGGATTGGTGCCACAATAGGAGGAAGTCTTCCAAATGATGATACTAACATAATATTTGGCGGTGGGGACCATCACTACCAGATGGACCACTTTTTTACAAATATTACAGTAGCAACGGGCGGAGAATTGAATGCCGATGACCAGACAATAAACTGTGCAGGAGATTTCAATATGGCCGGTGGCTTCATAGGAAAGGGAGCGCTGGACTTGGATGGTGTGGATGAAAGAGTTTATATACCAGATTCAACATCATTGGATGACCCACATACGGCAGACCGTTTAACATTGGAGTGTTGGGTAACTATAGGTGATATTCCTAATTCTATTGATGTAGCAATGATAGGTCGTGATTCACTGTATCGTTTCTATTTAGAAAATGGCCCTGAAACTATAAGAATGCAACTTTTGATGGACGATGAATGGCAGACCATAGATAGCAATACCCTTTATACGTCACTGGTTCAAGATAAGTGGTATCATCTAGCAACAACGTGGGATGGTTCTACTTTAAAACTTTATATAGATGGTAAATTGGATGCAGAAGAAGCTCGTAATGGTCCTATACCATCCTCTGTAGCATATTTAGCTCTTGGTTCTTATCGAGACACTGCTGAGATGTTTTGGGAAGGTAAGATGGCACGAGCATCTGTGTGGGCAACAGCTTTGACAGAAGCTGAAATTAGGTCTATGATGTTCCAAGATTGGAGCACAATGGCCGCAGCAGATGTAATAGATGATTCTAAATGTGTTGCGTGGTATGAGTTTAGTGACGACCAGAACAGCACAACTATCAGTGATATGAGTGGCTCTGGTAATACAGGCACTCTGCAAAGCGGTTGTCCCATCAGTTGTATCCCTGATACTGGTGGTTGGGCTGGACCGGGCACTTTCACTCGTGGAACATCAACTTTGACTTTCGGTGGTTCTACTACCCATAATTTATATTACAATTCTTTAAACAACCACGCTACAGCAGTCGTGGCTAATTTAACAATTCCTAATGGAGAGACTCTTGCTATGAGCGATGCTTATGGAGCGGGGAGAGCTCTTAATACATACGGCAAACTTACAAATTCGGGCACCTTGTCCAGCGATGGTCGTCTTTATTTCCATTCAGGAGCCGCAGCCCAAGATGTTACTCCAGATATAGCTGATGGTACTATTGGTTCAATGGGAGAGATATGGATGTCTTATTATCCCACTGGTTCTGGGTGGTATGCTGGAGGAGGTAGATTGAATCTACCTGCTGGTACTTTACCAATATTAAGAATGAATGACGTCGGTGGTGCAGGACATTCAGACCAAGCTATTACTAATATGACAGGTGATTTGACTGTGAATGGAGTAATGGAGGTATTTCCCGGTAGTGACCAAATTATTAACACCAGAGGTTATGATTTAACTCAGACATCTGGATGGTTACAGGCGGATGAATGGACTAGATTGAATATAGAAGCTGGTAGTACTATTTCTTTACCCACAAATAAAGGGTTCAGAAGTGGAGGCTATCAGTATGGCTCTTATGGTCTCGATGGTATACACGCTAGCGGCGAGGCAGCTGCTATTATAAACCCCGGAGGTGGGGCTTCAGATACTGGAGATTATATTACTATATCTGATGCTGCTGCCCTTAATCCATCATCAGCTATTACTATGGCAGGGTGGATATATCCTACAAATGTAGCGGGCGCACTTACAGGAAATCCTATGTCTAAAATGGGTACTGGCGCAGACCAATCGTATTCATTAGAAGTAGGAGTATCAGTACCAGCTGGAGGATATGTATTGCTTGATGGTTCACTACAAAGAATTAGTGTGGAGTCAGGAGACCGACCACCATCAGACCAATGGGTGCATTTGATGGTAACATATGATGCAGCTAATGGTCCGGCTGGCACCGCTGCTAAGGTATATCTTGATGGGGTAGAGAAAACACTTGGTAATCAAATTTCAGATAGTCTTAATGATTATAATATTCCTAGCGGAAGTGGTGACTTGATTTTAGGAGGGTGGTCTACTACTTATCGAGGACAAGATTTCCGAGGTAGAATGGCTGATATGCGTTTATATGATACGGTCTTGACTTTAGGGAACGCTGTAACTTTAGCAGCTATTAATCCTGCTACAGAGGCTAGTGGTACTTATGCCGACCCAGATAATGACTTGGGAGCAGTAGGATGGTGGAAGCTGAACGGTACTGCATCGGGTACTTTGGATATGACAGATTCTGTAGCTTCCAATGATGGAGCCGCAGTAGGTAATACAAAATCGGGCTTTGTCACAATAACAGGCACTACATTTGATATGACAGGTGAATCTGGTAATGTTCTTTATGAAGGCACTAAGAATCTTTTCTTGACTAATACATACATTAGCGGTTCTAATGACCTTATCGTAGCAACAAATTCTGGTGCTACTGGTGGAGTCGAGGTTGAGCCTACTCAATTACAGACTTTCGGAACGGTGGTGTTCGACTAATGGCGGGCGGTGATTACTAATGGCGGGCATCTACGTTTCTGGTGGTACTTACTCGGGCAGCGGGGATGTTACTACAGATTTCCTTTATTGCGAAAATGTAACTAATACTGTTTATCTTCCCGATGGTACTATGAGTATAACAGGTAGAACAGGTAATTACTCAGTGAGAATATCTTCTGCCGATACTACACTATATAATCAAAGTGGTACGATGCATATTTCAGCTACTGGTCACACTTATGTTGAAGGACAAGGTAAGTCTGGGGCAGATAGATATTTTTGGAATTTTATTGCTAGTAGTAGTGATGCTGGTATTGTTAATTCCACAAAATATAATGGAATGACTATTCTAAATGACTTTACTCTAGATAAGGGAACTTTCTATTCTAGACAGGGTGGTGATATAAAGGACCTTACAGTAAGTGGTAATGTTTTAATTAATAATGGAACACTTCAGGCTCACGAAGCTAATGATGTATCCCCTGCTACTTGTACATTTGGTTCTCTTGAAGTTGATAATAATGGAACTTATGATGCTACTAGTGGTAGTACTATTATTACTGGTAATGATGAAGTGAGTTATATGGTATTTACAGCTCCTAGCGCTACTTTTATACATAACAGTGGTACACTTGTTATAGACCGTCCGGGGGGCCAAGTAACATCTAGATTTAGAAGTGCAGATTACCTTTATAATGTAATTGTAACTAGTGGCAGTACATTAAAGTATAGACCCAACAGTGGTGGAATTATTGCAAATGACTTAACATTATCAAGTTCTGGTGATGGTTCTACCCCTGCTCGTTTTATGGTATATGGACCATCATTTCCTGTTACCGTTTCTGGAAATGTTGTGATAGAAACTGGCAGTAAATTTGATACTTATAGTGCTTCCGATAACCAAGATGTTGATACTGATAATACTTTTGGTTCTCTTACAATTGAAAGTGCTGGCATTTATGAAGCAACAAGTGGAACTACTACCATTACTTCTTATAATGATTATAATGCAGTATCATTTTATTCTAATGGAACATTTGTACATAATGATGGAACGATTATTTTTAATTCTCAAGAAAATAATCCCGAAATTGCCTTTGACACTGGGTCACCCGCAGCTAATAGATATTTCTATAATTGTATAATTAGTGGAGCAGCAAGTACTCCTATGAGATTTGCTTATTATGGCACAGATATTACTGTGGCTAATGATATGACCCTTAAGGTTGGTAATATAAACCAGTGGAGGCGAAATATTGTTGTTTCCGGTGCTTTAAATATACAAAATGGATGTACTTACACGTGTGATGGAGCCGAGGGTGGTGGAGCATATTCTGACAATTTAACAGTAGGTACATTGGATATTGATGGTGGGGCCTTTAATGCTAGTCCTAATACTACTCTTTTGTCTGGAAATGTTACTTCTAATTTTAATAACGATGGTACGTTTACACATAACAGTGGTACTTTTATTGTTGATAGCACGCAGGGTCAAACCGCACTTTACCCCGGCGGTGCTGTCTTTTATAACTTTATTTCCACAGGTTCAGATTCGAATCACTGTTTAGAAAGTTTTAGTGTAGAGAATGTATTTAATCCATACAGGAAGTTTACTGTGGACGACGTATCATTGACGATGGGTACGGCAACAAGTTCGGGAGTTATTAGTGGAGCTGCCGGAGCATTTGGAGATGGCGCTGGTACTTCTTTTCTAGGTGTTACTAGTAATAACTACATAAATCTTTATGCGGTGAGCGAATTATACCCTGTAGAGATATCTAACGATTGTCTTAATTGGGGTGTGGGGAGTTCTGGAACCACATCTACGTGGAATTTAAAATGGACTAATCATTTGGCAGACATTGATACTCAGTGGGCATCTTGGAATAGGCAGATACCGACAATAAAATTAGATGGAGCGTGTGAGTTCCAAGGATTTACTGTTGGAACTGGAGACTCGCCTGCTTTATATGGTGATACATTAGATTGTAGTGAACAGCGTGCTGAATTTGGTGGTTCTTTAACTACTGAAACGGGAGGAATAATAATTTCGGATGATTCCCTTATAGTGGCTGCCAATATAAATTTTGATGGGGCAACGTGGCTCGGAAATACAACAGATTTAATAACCACCTCTGGGACTAATATGGATTTCAATTCCACTGGAATATCGTCAAAAAGATTAAGAACTTGGTTAAGTAATGGTGCAGGAGATACACAAGCTGGAGCTGGTAGGTTAGCAGCTAAGACCATAGTTGGTGATGGAACTTTATATTTAGGTAATAATATGAATAATGATACTGATGATGAATGGGTGGATTTATATATAGCTAATGGAGGAACCTTCTATACATCTGGAATGACTGCAGTGGTTAATAATTCTTTCAGTAACGCTGGTGGTATTCGTGGCACACCCGTATGGAACGGCACATATTATAATTATAGTGGTAGTGAACACGATAGGTGTCTAAGTAATTGGCTTATAGCTCAAAATCAAACTACAAAACCAAGTAGTCTTACAATGGAAACGTGGATGTATGGATTGAACACCGCAAAGGGCAATAATTATTTAACTTCGAGATTTGTTATATATGGAGAAATGGTTTTCTGGAGTAATAAACTTTATTTTAATTATTATGATGGAGGTACATCTTGGGTTAATACTCAATTTAAGGATTTTCCAGCCGCAACGGCTGGTATGTTTGATAATGCGTGGAATCACGTTGCCATAACGGTAGACGCTACCACAACTACGCACGATGCAAAATTATATGTTAATGGTAAATATGTAGACAATGTAGTTCAAGTTGCTACTAATGATAAAATCAAAACTGCGGGCACTGACAGTGGAAGGATAGGAAGCGCTAATGGTGGAGATGAGATAGGAAGATTACCATTCAATGGGATGTGCGATTCTATCCGTATTTGGAATACTGTACGTACTCAAAAAGAAATTATAAATAATATGTTTACTTCCTTTGCCGATTTAAGCGCGGGTGATAAAACAGATATTATACAGGCAGTTGAATTTGATGGGGCTACGACAGCTTTACAGGCTAGTGGAGCTTTGGCTATCGTAAGCAGTGGTGGTGCAGCTGATAATCCTATGACTTTAACACTTCAAGTAAGTGCAGATGCTATTACTGAAGGGTATACCGAACCTTCTTTTTGGTCAAGCGGCGGCACTTGGACTGCTGGTGGAACTCTAAGCAGCAGTGCGGGTACTCTTACTATTGGAAATCGTGGCACTGATGCCACAGTTTTCGCCTCTTCCTATTTCCCTATTGGGAACCGCGTGCTAACTCCCGGTGCTAAATTTGCTTCAAAATCACACGGAGGTACGGACTTTTATTATGTCGCTACAAGTGGAACTAACGATTATATGAACTATTCTGCTCTTGCTGGGGCACCCATTGTCACAGCAAATGATTTAGATATCTTGGCAAATTCTTACTTTAGCTTTGATAGTAGTGCAAATAATAACCAGTGCGATGAGATTACTAACTATGCAGGTTCAACTGTCCGTATTGTAGTTAATGCGGATTTTTATACACAGGATTTTGATAATCAAGGTACTTGGTTAAGGAATGCTACTTACGATGGTATCATACACGATGACGGTTCTACACCTCACGAGTACGAACCGATTGATATAATGGACGACCAAGATTCACCATTCGATGCG